>Ga0208370_100148_pt1 | contig 21928 bp, 22 predicted proteins | sample Subbio12Jun_QV11_FD_184822 | JGI IMG/M metagenome (GOLD analysis project Ga0208370, IMG submission 184822) | Serpentinite rock and fluid subsurface biosphere microbial communities from McLaughlin Reserve, California, USA -CR12Jun_QV11 (SPAdes) | ecosystem: Environmental > Terrestrial > Deep...
TTCGCCCTACCCCTCCGCCGCCTGCTTCTTCTCAAGCCACGGGCGCAGCGGGAACAGCCATTGCTCCCGGATCGACAGCCGCTTGCGATCATCCTGCCCGACGATCGCGCTCTCGCCTTCCCGGTAAGTGCCGAACACCCGGTCCCAGAAGATGACGGAATTGCCGTAGTTGCAGCGCGTATCCTCGTAACTGAGTGCCGTGTGGTGCAGCGAGTGGTTGCGGATGGTGGTAAAGAAGAACCCGTACCAGATCGGCGGATCGGCCTTGACGTTGGCGTGGGCATAGGTTGCGATCGCGCCGCCGACCGTGAGGCTCGCGAACAGGGCGTTGAGATCGACATCGAGCAGCGCGATCACGCCGAGGCTGATAAGGAACAGCTCGATCGGATTGCCGATATAGCCCTTCATCGCGTTGAGCTGGGTCACATGGTGGTGCGGCGCGTGGGTCAGCCACAGGGGCGTCCAGTTGTGCATCGCGCGGTGCATCCAGTATTGCCCGAACTCGAAGGTGAACAGCACCGCCATGACCTGCACCACGAAGGGCAGTTCGGCGAGCCACGGGGTGCCGATGCCCCAGCTCTCCTTCAGCGCGCGCAGCGGCGAGTTGACCAGCGTCTCCGAAAGGTAGCCGATCACGAGGAAGCCGAAGGCGGTGTAGAAGATGTCGGTCGCCAGTTCGGTGCGATTGATGCGCCAGCCCTCGTGCCGCTCGAACACCAGTTCGAGCAGCTGGACGAAGGTGATGGTCGTGACCGCAACCAGCGGGAGCGTCCAAGGTTGCTCGACCAGCCATGCGGGCGCAAGGCCCCAGAAGGCGAGGATGCCTGCAAGCGTCGCGGGCGGCAGCAGGTTGACGAGAGACTGTTTCACCGGATCGCACCCCGCCTTTGCCCCACGCTGTAGGGCTGCGTCCCGAGGCCAGAAAATACGCCATTATGCGCAGGGCGTCGAGGGGCGATGCACAGGCTGTGACCGCACGGCAACGTCTGCGAACCGTCATCGCTCTGTCCCCGTACTGCCATCGTTCCGATAAGGAACCGCAACAAGACCGGCCTAGGCGCGGCCCCGACAACCACAACACAAGCACAGGGGCATACCATCATGAAGCTCACCCAGTTCCGGGCCGCCATCCTTTCGGGCGCGGCGATCATCGGGCTCGCCCTTCCGGCGCACGCCCGCGCCGCCGAGGCGGAAGCAGAAGCCAAGGCCGAAGCCGAAGCGCAGGCAATCGGCGCCGCGAAGGATGCCGTCGCCGAGAGCGAAGCCGCCGACAGCGGCGAGATCATGGTCTTCGGCAAGGGCGAAGTGCGCCAGGTGACCGAGATCAGCGCGCAGGACATCCAGCTTACCACCGCAGGTTCGAGCCCCTTCATCGCGCTGCGCAAGCTGCCGGGTGTGAACTTCCAGTCGGCCGACCCTTTCGGCATCTACGAATGGTCGACCCGCATCACGCTGCGCGGCTTCAACCAGAACCAGCTCGGCTTCACGCTTGACGGCGTGCCGCTGGGCGACATGAGCTATGGCAACACCAACGGCCTCCATATCAGCCGCGCGATCATCGCCGACAATATCGGCTCGACCCGGGTGAGCCAGGGCTCGGGCGCGCTGGGGACCGCCTCGACCTCGAACCTCGGCGGCACCATCGAATTCTTCAGCCGCGCCCCGCAGGATGAACTCGGCATCGCAGGCAACCTGACCTATGGCGACAGCGACACGCTGCGCGTGTTCGGCACGCTCGACACCGGCGATCTCGGCGGCTTCAAGGCCTATATCAGCGCCGCGCACATCGATGCCGAAAAGTGGAAAGGGGTGGGCGTGCAGCGCGCGACCCAAGTCAACGCCAAGCTGGTCGCCGATTTCAGCCCCACCACTACCTTCACCGCCTTTGCCAACTATTCCGACCGACAGGAAAACGACTATCAGGACCTGAGCCAGGACATGGTCCGGCGGCTCGGGCTCGGCTGGGACAATATCAGCGACAACTGGCCGCTGGCGGTGCAGGTCGCCTTCATCGGTGCCAACCGCAGCGACACCGGAGTGCGCGTTGGCCCCAACACCTTTGGCACCACCTTCCCCGCGCCCATCGCCACGGTGGATGACGCTTACTTTGATGCGGCCGGCCTGCGCCGTGACCTTATCGCCAGCGGCCGGATCGATCAGGCGATCGGCGACAATGTGAACCTTGGCCTGCAGGGCTATTATCACACCAACAAGGGCCAAGGCTCGTGGATCACGCCCTATCGCGCCAGCCCTGGCGGCCTGCCGATCAGCTTCCGCACCACCGAATACGCCATCCATCGCTTCGGCTTCCTCGGCGATCTTGTGGCGGAACTGGGCAACCACACGCTGCGGGCCAACGTGTGGTTTGAAAACAACGATTTCGAGATCGCCCGCCGCTTCTACGACATGGGCACCAGCCTGACGACGCCGCTGCGCAACGCGCTGGAATATCAGGAAAACCCGTTCTTTACCCAGTGGAACATGGACTACAACACCCGGACCTTGCAGTTCGCGCTGCAAGATCAGTGGGAGGTGAACGACGCGCTTTCGGTCACCGCCGGGTTCAAGGGCCAGAGCGTGCGGCTGGAAGGGGTGCCGATCGACCCCGCGCCCGGCCCGCTCGCTCAGGGTGAGATCAACAACGAGGATCTGTTCCTGCCGCAAGTCGGCGTGCTCTACAAGGTGGGGGGCGACAACGAGGTGTTCGCCAGCTTCACCCAGAACCAGCGCGCCTTCACCGCCACGGCGACCACCGGTCCCTTCGCCACCTCGGCGGCCGGGTTCGCCGCGATCCGCGACCAGATCAGGCCCGAGACCACCGACACCTTCGAATTGGGCTTCCGCTTCGGCCAAGGCGAGTTTTCCGGGGTGATCGCGGGCTATCTCGTCAATTTCCGTGACCGCCTGCTGGTGATCCCGCAAGGGCCCGCCATCCTCGGCAACGCGCCGCTGCTGTCGAACGTGGGCGATGTCCGTTCCATCGGTGCGGAAATCGGGGTGCAGTGGCAGCCGGTGAGCGACCTCACCGTGACCGGCAGCTACGCCTTCAACCGCAACACCTATCAGAACGACGTGGTCAATCAGGCCGGTGTCGTCATTCAGGCGATCGAGGGGCGCACCGTGGTCGACAGCCCGGAGAGCATCGCCAACCTCGAAGTCGTCTATGACAACGGCCAGTTCTACGCGCGCGGCAATGCCAACTACACCTCGGAGCGGTTCTTCACCTTCTCCAACGACCAGTCGGTTGACGGCCGCCTGCTGGTTGACGGGCTGATCGGCTTCCGGCTGCGCAGCGACAACCGCTTCCTTGACCGACTGGCCCTTGAAGCCACGATCGTGAACCTGTTCGACGAAGAATTCATCGGCACGATCGGGTCGAACGGCTTCGGCTTCCGCGGCGATAACCAGACGCTGCTGGCCGGGGCTCCGCGCCAGTTCTTCGTGACGCTGCGCAAGGACTTCTGATCACCTGCGATCTGATGACGGGGCCGGCGGATCCAGTTCCGCCGGCCCTTTTTCTTGGACCGCGCCTCACGCTCGCGCGGCGACTTCGGCGGCATCGAAGTAGTGGATGCGCAGGGTGCGCAGCAACCCGTCCTCGAAGGTTCCGGCCTCGCAGATGGTCTGGGTGAAGGGTTCGCTGCCGTCTCTCGGGTGCATGGTGAGGCGGATCACCATCACCGCATGGCTCTCCCCGCCGGTGCAATCGAGGATGTCGAGTTGCGTGTCCGCCCAGGTGCCATACATCGCGGCGGCGCAGCGCTGAAGCGCGTCCCGGCCGCGCCACTCGCCTGCGAAGGGCAGCGAGTTCGCTTCGTAAAGGACGAAATCGGGGTGGATCAGCGCTTCCACCGCCGCCCAGTCACGTGTGCCGGCGGTGGCGTAGACCTTTGCGAGAAGCTCTCTCGGTGTCGCCACCCGGTCAGCCTTCGTCGATGGTGCCGATCAGATCGCCGACCTTGTAGACCGCGCCTTCCTCGCCGGTCGGGTGGATGATCCCGCTTGCCTGGGCTTCGATCTCGGTGGTGCTCTTGTCGGTTTCCACCGTGTAGATGATGTCGCCCTTCTCGACGCGTTCGCCCTCGCCGAACATCCATTCGACAAGGGTCATCTCGACAGCGCTCATGCCAAGCTTGGGGATGCGGATTTCGGATGCCATTTATCGGGTGCCAGTCCTGCTTGTTCGCTTCGCCCCTTCTGCAGGGGAGGGGTCACAATTTGCCCATCGCCGCCTTGATCTGTTCGACGATCTGCGGCTTCGTCGGGATCCATGCCTGTTCGAGGTGGCTGGCAAAGGGCACGGCGGAAAAGGTGCCGCCGATGCGCCGCACCGGGCCCTTTAGGTCGTTCCAGCACTTTTCCTGAATGTTGGCGGCAAGTTCCGCGCCGGTGCCGAAGGGGCGCACCGCCTCGTGCAGGGTCAGCGCGCGGCCGGTCTTGCGCACCGACGCCAGCACCGTCGCCTCGTCGTAAGGCGCGATGGTGCGCAGATCGACCACCTCGACACTGATGCCTTCCTTCTCCAGCTCCGCCGCCACATCGAGCGCATCGAGCACGGTGCGGCCATAGGTGATGATCGAGATGTCGCTGCCCTCACGCGCGATCGCCGCCTTGCCGAGCGGCACGCGGTAGCCCGGGCCGGGATCATCGGCCTTGAGGCCGTAGCACAGGATGTTCTCGATGAAGATCACCGGGTCGTTGGCATCGATGCTCGCCCGCATCAGCCCACGCGCGTCGGCGGCGTTGGAGGGCGTCACCACATGAATGCCCGCCACATGCGCGAACCAGGCTTCGAGCATGTCCGAATGCTGCCCGCCGAAACCCACGCCGACGCCGGTGGTGGTGCGGATGACGATCGGGCAAGGGGTCTGCCCGCCGCTCATGAACCGCAGCTTTGCCGCATGGTTGACGATCTGGTCCATGCACACGCCGACAAAGTTCATAAGCATGATTTCGGCAATCGGGCGCTGGCCGGCAAGCGCCGCGCCCACCGCCGCGCCGATGATGGCGGTTTCCGAGATCGGCGTCGCGCGGATGCGGTGCTCGCCATATTTCTCGGTGAGCCCGGCGGTGACCTTGAACACCCCGCCGCCCTGCTTGGCAGACACATCCTCGCCAAGGCAGAACACGCCCGGATCATCGGCCATCGCCTCGTCGATCGCGAGGTTCAGCGCCTGGGTCATGGTGATCTGGGCCATCAGGCGGTCTCCTCCAGCACGTCTTTGTAGATTTCGTCGGTATCCGGCAGCGGCGCGGCGAGCGCGTGTTCGACGGCGGCGTTGATCTGCGCGTCGATGTCGGCAACGATAGCGTCCAGCTCTTCCTCGGTGAACTGGTGTTCCAGCATCACCTTGCGCAGCTTGGGCAGCGGGTCTTCAGCCTTCATCTCGGCGATATGCTCGGGCGGCATGTAGCTGAAGTCGGCGCCGAAGAAGTGGCCCATCATGCGGTAGCACATCGCCTCGATCAGGGTCGGCCCCTCCCCCCGGCGCGCGCGGTCGACCGCGTCCTTCACCGCCGGATAGATCTGATGCACGTCATTCCCGTCGACGGTGACCCCCGGCATCCCGTAGCCAGCGGCGCGGGCCGCGATGCTGGGGCTGTTGGTGTGATCGGCATAGGCGGTGTGCTCGCCATAGCGGTTGTTCTGGCACAGGAAGATGACGGGAAGCTTATAAAGCTGGGCCATGTTCATCGCTTCGTGAAAGCCGCCGATATTGGCCGCCCCGTCGCCGAAGCTGACGAGGGTGACGCGGCCATCACCGTTGTTCTGGCTCGCCATCGCAAGGCCGTTGGCAATCGGGAGGCCGCTGCCCACGACCCCGGTCGTCACCATGATCCCCGTTTCGGGATCGGTGATGTGCATGGTGCCGCCCTTGCCCTTGCAGGTGCCGGTCGCCTTGCCGAGGCATTCGCCCCACCACTTTTCCATCGGAATGCCCTTGGCGGTCTGCTCGCCCTGGCCGCGATAGGTGCAGACGACGTAATCGTCCTTCTCGAGCGCCGCCATCGCCGCCGCCGAAACCAGCTCCTGCCCGCGCACGCAGTAATACATCACCGCCACCTTGCCGCCCATCAGGAGCTCGCGGAATTTCTCGTCGGTGCGGTTCACCTTCATCGTGCGGGTATAGATGTCGAGCAGCTTGTCGCGGTCGATCTGCGCCATGTGTTTGAGCCTCCTTAGGGAAGGGGATTTAGAACTGGACGCGCTGGGTAAACCCGCCGTCAACCACGATGTTCGCCCCGGTCATATAGGGCACCGCCGGGCTCGCGACGAAGACAATCGCTTTCGCCACTTCCACCGGTTCGCCGAAGCGGCCCATCGGCATCTTGGCTAAAGTGGCGTCGAACAGCGGCTTCATGTGTTCCTCGATGATCTCCCAGTTGCCGCCTTTGTAATAGACTGCGCCCGGGCTCACGGTGTTCACGCGGATGCCCTTGGCCGCCATCGCCTGCGACAATTGCGAGGCATAGGTGATGAGCGCCGCCTTGATCGCGTTGAAGGGGTTGGGGGCGATAAAGGTCTCGAGCGCCGCCGTGCTCGACAACATCACGATGGAGCCGGTGCCCGAAGCTTCGAGATGGGGAGTCAGCGTCTCGACCGCATAGGCTGCGCCCTTCAGGTCCATGTCGAGACACGCCTGCCAGTCCCCCGCACCGCCGGTGCCCGAGGCAGAAGCGGTGTGCACGAAGATGTCACAGCCGCCGAGCTCGGCGACGGCTTTTTCGAGCCACGCCTGATAGGCCTCGGCCCCGCTCGCCATGTCGAACACCTCGGCGAACACCTTGCCCGGCCCCGCCGCGTCGATCGCGGCCTTGGCGGCCTCGATCTTGTCCTCCTTGCGGGAGAAGAAGGCGACGTCGGCACCCTCGGCGGCGAACAGTTTGAGCGATTCAAGGCCGAGGCCATGGGCCCCGCCGTTCATGATGACCTTCTTGCCCGCGAGTCCCAGATCCATAGCGCCTCTCCCCGGCTTATCGTGCTGGTGCGAGGGGATAGCCCAGCGGGCGAGCGGGGCGGATTGGCACTTTTGGGGGGTGGAACGAAAGTCCCGAAATCGCACCAGAAGGCCCGAGCAGCAACCATGGGCGCAAAAGGGGCCTCATCTTGGTCCCTGCCGGGACGCCCCGACGCTTGCGCCCGCAGGTTTCGACCGAACTTCATCCCCTGCGAGGGCTGTCATTGTCGAAACTGGTGCTGCTGGGGAGGATTGAACTCCCGACCTCACCCTTACCAAGGGTGCGCTCTACCACTGAGCTACAGCAGCGTCCGGAAACAGGCGCGCCCTATTGTCGGGCCGTGTCGCTATGTCAAGCGGACTTGAAGAGCCGCAGCTATAAGGCCAATGCGTTTCGCATGAGTGAAAACCCCCGAAAGAATATGTCCCGCGAAGAGCGGCTCGCGGCCAGTCTGCGCGAGAACCTGCGGCGCAGGAAGGCACAGGCGCGGGCGCTGGGCGAATCGGACCGGACGCAGCCCCTTCCCAAGGGCGCGTCCGAAAGCTAACGCGGCGGGCTCTTGCAGAACCTGCGCCGCGCCGCCCTGCACCCGGAGTAAAGATGCCCAAGCTCATCCTCGTCCGCCACGGCCAGAGCCAGTGGAACCTCGAAAACCGCTTCACCGGCTGGTGGGATGTCGGCCTTACGGAAAAGGGCATCGCCGAAGCGACGGCGGCGGGCGTGCTGCTGCGCGACAAGGGCGTGCTGCCGACCTACGCCTTCACCTCGCTCCAGACCCGCGCGATCCGGACGCTGCATCTGGCGCTGGAGGCGGCAGGGCGGCTGTGGATCCCCGAAGTCAAGGACTGGCGGCTGAACGAGCGGCACTATGGCGGGCTGACGGGGCTCGACAAGGCCGAGACTGCCGCGAAGCACGGTGACGAGCAGGTCAAGATCTGGCGCCGCAGCTTCGACATTCCGCCGCCCGTGCTCGAAGCGGGGAGCCCGTTCGATCTTGCCTCCGATCCGCGCTATGCCGGCATCGCGATCCCCGCGACCGAAAGCCTCAAGCTCACCATCGCGCGCGTGCTGCCCTATTGGGAAAGCGCGATCCTGCCCGTGCTGGCGCGCGGGGAGACGGTGATCATCGCTGCCCACGGCAATTCGCTGCGCGCGCTGGTGAAGCACCTTTCGGGCATCTCGGACGCGGACATCACCGACCTCGAGATTCCCACCGGCCAGCCGATCATCTATGATTTCGAGGGCAGCCGGGTCGCGGGCGAACGCTATTATCTGAAGGACGCGTGATGGACGCCATCGGGGGGAAGGTCGCGATCGTGATGGGGAGCCAGTCGGACTGGCCGACCATGAAATGCGCTGCCGAGGTGCTCGACGAGCTGGAAGTGCCCTACGCGGCACGGATCGTCTCGGCCCACCGCACGCCCGACCGGATGGTGGCCTTCGCGAAAGGTGCCGAGGGCGAGGGGTTCTGCGTCATCATCGCAGGTGCAGGCGGCGCGGCGCATCTGCCAGGCATGATCGCCAGCATGACGCATCTGCCGGTGCTGGGCGTGCCGGTGCAATCAAGGGCGCTTTCGGGCATGGATAGCCTGCTGTCGATCGTGCAGATGCCCGGCGGGGTTCCCGTCGGCACGCTGGCAATCGGCGAGGCCGGGGCGAAAAACGCGGGGCTTCTGGCAGCTGCGATCATGGCGCTCTCGGACGAGGACCTCTCCGAGCGCCTCCAGGATTGGCGCGCGGCGCGTAGCGCATCCGTCGGCGAAGTGCCGGAGGACTGATGCTCGCGCCGGGTTCCACCATCGGCATTCTCGGCGGCGGGCAACTGGGCCGGATGCTGGCGGTCGCCGCGCTCCAGCTCGGCTACCGGGTGGTCGGCTACGCCCCGGCGGGCGACAATGTCGCCGCCGATGCCTGTTCCGCCTTCGTCACCGCCGACTGGGACGACATGGCCGCGCTGAGGGATTTCGCCGCCGCCTGCGACGTGGTGACGTGGGAATTCGAGAATGTCCCCCTCGCCACCGTCGCCGCCCTGCCCGAGGGCCTGCTGGCCTGCCCCGTCCGGGCGCTCGAGGTGGCACAGGACCGATTGCGCGAGAAGGCCTTCGCACGCGCTCACGGCGGCACGCCCGCGCCGTGCCAGGCGGTCGAAACACCGGATGATTTCAACGCGGCCCTGATCGCGATCGGCACGCCCGGCATCCTCAAGACCGCGCGCGACGGATATGACGGCAAGGGCCAGTGGCGCATCGATTCGCGCGCGGCAGCAAGCAGTGTCAGCCTGCCCGGCGCGGCCTGCATCTACGAGGGCTTCGTGACCTACGAGACCGAATTTTCGGTGATCCTCGTGCGCGGGCGGGACGGCGAGGTGCGGTTCTGGGATTCGACCGCCAATCTCCACCAGGGCGGGATGTTGGTCCGGTCGCTCCTGCCTGCCGGCGCGCTGGTCGAGGCGCAGGTTCCGGCCGCGCGCGCGCTGGCGGCGAAGGTGGCCGGAGCGCTGGGCTATGTCGGGGTGCTGACGCTGGAGTTCTTCGCCACGCGCGAAGGGCCGGTGTTCAACGAGATGGCCCCGCGCGTCCACAATTCGGGCCACTGGACGATCGAGGGTGCGGCCACCAGCCAGTTCGAAAACCACATCCGCGCGATCTGCGGCCTGCCGCTGGGGGGCACCAAGACCCGCTTTGCCAGCATCGAGATGCGCAACATCGTAGGCGAGGAGGCCCTGAAGGCCCACGCCATTCTCGCCGAGACCGGCGAGCCGCACTTGCACCTCTACGGCAAGGCCGAAGCGCGCGCGGGGCGCAAGATGGGCCATGTCACCCGTGTCGGGCACGCGCTGAAATGAGCGCAGGCACGCATGGGGAGATCGTGCTGATCTACGCCCGCGCCGCCAATGGCGCGATCGGCAACGAGGGCGCCCTGCCCTGGCGCCTGCCCGCCGACCTGAGGCGGTTCAAGGCGCTGACCATGGGCAAGCCGATGATCATGGGCCGCAAGACCTTCGAGAGCCTGCCCGGCCTTCTTCCCGGGCGCCGCCACATCGTCCTCTCCCGCCGCGATGGCTTCGCGCCCGAGGGCGCGATCATCGCCGGGTCGGTCGCGGAGGCCCTGGCGCTGGCGGCCGAGGGCCATGCGGGCGGCGAGGTCGCGGTGATCGGCGGGGCGGCGATCTACGACGTGTTCATGCCGCTTGCCCACCGGATCGAACTCACCCAGATCCATGCCGACTATGCGGGCGACACCTTCATGGCCGAGCCAGGCCGCGCATGGATGCTGGCCGCGCGTGAGGATCATGCAGCCGAAGGGGCGCACCCGGCGTTCTCGTTCCTGACCTTCCGCCGGACGGGGGCGCAGGCCTGATGCGCTGGCTCGATCACCGCGCCGCCATGCCCGCCGCGCTGCGGGGCGCGATCATCGCGCTCGGCAATTTCGACGGGTTCCATCGCGGGCATCAGGCCGTGGCGGGCGAAGCGATCCGCTGGGCGCAGGCGGAGGGCCGCCCCTCGATCATCGCCACCTTCGATCCCCACCCGGTGCGCTTCTTCCGCCCCGATGTGCCGCCCTTCCGCCTGACCACCCTCGAACAGCGGCAGGAACTCTATCTTGCGGCGGGCGCGACCGCGATGCTGGTGTTCCACTTTGATGCGGACCTCGCCGGGACCAGCGCGGAGGATTTCATCGCGGCGATCCTGATCGAACGCTTCGGCGCGCACGGCGTGGTGACGGGGGCCGATTTCACCTTCGGCAGGCAGGCGAAGGGCGATGTCGCACTACTGCGCGCCCTCGGCGGCGAGATGGGCCTGCAATCGCGGGTGGTCGCGGCGGTTCAGGCGGACGGCGAGGTCGTCTCTTCCAGCCGCATCCGCCAGGCACTGCGCGACGGCGACCCGCAGGAAGCCGCGCGCCTGCTCACCCGCCCCTTCGCGATCAGGGGAATCGTCGAACACGGCGACAAGCGGGGGCGCACCATCGGCTATCCGACCGCCAATCTCGGGGTCGAGAACTACCTTCGTCCGAAATACGGCATCTACGCCGTCACGGGCCGCATCCTTGCCACCGGCGCGGTGCTGAAGGGCGCGGCAAACATCGGCATCCGACCGCAGTTCACCCCGCCCAAGGAACTGCTCGAACCCTATTTCTTCGACTTCTCGGGCAATCTTTACGGGCAGGAGATCGAGGTGGCCTTCCACCACTACCTGCGCGGCGAGGCCAAGTTCGACAGCCTGGAGGCGCTGATCGCGCAAATGGACAAGGATTGCGCCGAGGCGCGGCGGTTGTTGGGGTAGAAGGGTTTCACGCAGAGACCGCAGAGGAGCAGAGAGCGCGGAGAAGTCTGCGCGGCGAAGCCGCGAATGATCTTACACGAAGATACCACGATGTTGTGCCCGGCCCGCCACCGGCACCGCCCTCTTCGTGTTTCGTGTGAGAAATCTCGAAGGCCGCTGCGCGGCAATGCTGTCTCTCTGCGGTCTCTGCTCCTCTGCGGTCTCTGCGTGAACCACTGCCCAAGACAAATTGCGCAAAGCCTGCCCGCCCGCTAAGGCCGCGCGCACCATGAGCGACGCCCACGATACCACGCGCGATTACCGGGACACCGTCTTCCTGCCGAAGACCGATTTCCCCATGAAGGCCGGCCTGCCGCAGAAGGAGCCGGGCATTGCCGCGCGCTGGGAAACGATCGGGCTTTATGACGTGCTGCGCGCCGCGCGCCGGGGCCGCGAAAAGTTCATCCTCCACGATGGCCCGCCCTATGCCAATGGCGACATTCATGTGGGCCATGCGCTCAACCACATCCTCAAGGACATGGTCTGCCGCACCCGCAACCTGATGGGCTATGATGCGCCCTATGTGCCGGGCTGGGATTGCCACGGCCTGCCGATCGAATGGAAGGTCGAGGAAGCCTATCGCAAGGAGAAGAAGGCCAAGCCCGTGCTCACCGGCGCAGGGCGCGACGAGGCGGCGGTGAAAGCCTTCCGCGACGAATGCCGCGCCTATGCCGCGCGCTGGGTCGACACGCAGCGCGAACAGCTCAAGCGCCTCGGCATCATGGGCGATTGGGACCACCCCTACCTCACCATGCAGAAGGAGAGCGAGGCGGTGATCGTCGCCGAGCTGCTGAAGCTGGCCGAGGCGGGGAACCTCTATCGCGGCTCGAAGCCGGTGATGTGGTCGCCGGTCGAACAGACCGCGCTGGCCGAGGCGGAGGTCGAATACGAGGATATCACCTCGACCCAGATCGACGTGGCGTTCGAGATTGTTGAGAGCCCGATCCCCGAGTTGGTCGGCGCCCACGCGGTGATCTGGACGACGACCCCGTGGACGGTCCCGGTGAACCAGGCTTTGGCCTATGGGCCTGAGGTCCGCTATGTCCTTGTCCGATCATTCTTGCACATGAAGCATCAGGATACCCGTCAGCTTGAACGGTTCGAACCTCTCAAAACGAGCGGCAAGACATTTCTGGTGGCGAAAGATTTGCTACCGGAGTTTGAAAAACGGCTAACCTCAGACTTCCACCTATCTCCAGCGCAAGAAGGCGTATTCTCCTTCGAAATACTGTGGGCAGGACAAGGCTCCGACCTCGCCGGCACCTTCGTCCGCCACCCGATCTACAACCATCTTGTGCGTTCCCGCGAAGGCGGGAACCTCGGGCCGCAAGGTGGTGAGCAAGCTGCACCAGATCCCCACCTTCGCGGGGATTCTCAGGAATGGGCAAATCCCCTAGCCTTCTACGCCGCCCCCCGCCCCATGCTCCCCGGCGACTTCGTCACTACCGACAGCGGCACCGGCCTCGTCCACATGGCGCCCGATCACGGCGAGGATGACTTCGCGCTGTGCAAGGCGCACGGCATCAATCCCGTCTTCGCGGTGATGGACGATGGGCGTTATCGCGACGATTGGCCATGGCTCGGCGGCGCGGACGAGCGGCGCATGAGCGTCATCAAGGACGCATTCAACGCGGACGATGGCCCAATTTGCTCCGATCTGCGTGAGGCGAACGCGTTGCTTTCGGCGAGCGCCTATCACCACTCCTACCCGCATTCGTGGCGCTCCAAGGCCAAGGTGATCTTTCGGTGCACCCCCCAATGGTTTGTTCCGATGGACAGGCCGCTCGCCCACCTTCCCGCCAAAACCCCGGCGGAAAAAGCTTGGGAGAGCGAGGGTGGCGCGCTTGATCCGGCGGATGAAACGCTGTGCGCCTCGCCCACCTTGCGGGAACGGGCGATGGAGGAAATCGCCCGCGTCCAGTTCATCCCTGAAAAGGGCCGCAACCGCATCGGCGCGATGGTGGAAGGGCGGCCCGATTGGGTGCTCTCCCGCCAGCGCGCGTGGGGCGTGCCGATCACGCTGTTCGTGCGGCCTGACGGCTCCTATCTGCAAGACCCTGCGGTCAACGCCCGCATCGTCGCGGCGGTGAATGCGGAGGGCATGGACGCGTGGAACAGCGCCAACAAGGCCGCCTTCCTCGGCCCGGACCACGACCCCGCCGAATTCGAGATGGTCACCGACATTCTCGACGTGTGGTTCGATTCGGGCTGCACCCACGCCTTCGTGCTCGAAAGCGGGCGCTGGCCGGACCTCACATGGCCCGCCAACCTCTATCTCGAAGGCTCGGACCAGCACCGCGGCTGGTTCCAGTCCTCGCTGCTGCAATCCTCGGCCACGCGCGGGCGCGCGCCCTATGACCAGGTGCTCACCCACGGCTTCACCATGGATGCCAAGGGCAAGAAGATGTCGAAGAGCCTCGGCAACACGGTCGATCCCTTGAAGGTGATGGAGACCTACGGGGCGGACATCATCCGCCTGTGGGCGCTCAGCGTCGACTTCACCGAGGATCACCGCATCGGCGATGAAATCCTCAAGGGCGTCGGCGATCAGTATCGCAAGCTCAGGAACACCTTCCGCTACCTGCTCGGCGCGCTCGACGGGTTCGTGGGCGACATGAGCGATGCGGGCGAACTGCCCGAGCTCGAGGTCTACATCCTCGCGCTGCTCAGCGAACTCGACGGCAAGCTGCGGGCGGCGGCGGAGGCTTACGATTTCAACCTCTACACCCGCCTGCTGGTCGATTTCTGCAACGAGGACCTCTCGGCCTTCTTCTTCGATATCCGCAAGGATTCGCTCTATTGCGACGGGCCGGAGAGCGTCACCCGCAACGCCTATCGCACTGTGCTCGACCTCTTGTTCCACGCCCTCGTCCGCTACGCCGCGCCGGTGCTGGTGTTCACGGCTGAGGAGGTGTGGCTCTCCCGCTATCCCGCAGACGCCGAGGCCGATGAGGCAGGCCAGCGCGGCAGCGTCCACCTGCTCGAATGGCCGAGCATCCCCGGCGTCGTCGCCGACCGGGCGAAGTGGGACGCCCTCAGGGCTTTGCGCGATTCCGTCAACGAGGCGATCGAGCCGCTGCGCCGCGACAAGACCATCCGCTCGAGCCTCGAGGCCGAAGTGGTCGTCCCCGCCGCCGCCGTGCCCGATGGCGTCACCGACGCGCAGCTCGCCGAATTGTTCATCACAGCGACAGTCACCCGCGGGCAGGGCGAGGCGGTGATCGTGACCAAGACCAGCCACCACAAGTGCGGCCGCTGCTGGCGGCACCTGCCCGACGTGGCGGTCGAGGGGTCGTTGTGCTCTCGTTGCGATGCGGTTGTCGGGTCATGAGCGGGCTGTTCACCCGCAATCGCCTGATCGGCCTCGCGCTTGCTGCCTTCGTGGCGGTGATCGACCAGGCCGTGAAGCTCTACGTGATCGGCCCGCTCGATCTGCGACGGGCGGGGCACATCGACCTGCTGCCCTTCTTCGATCTTACCTATATGGAGAACCGCGGCATCTCGCTCGGGATGTTCCAGGCGAACGACATGGAGACGCGCTGGCTGCTGGTCGCACTTACTGCGGCTATCGCGCTGGTGGTGCTGGTGTGGATGATGCGCGAAAAGGCGCTCGCCGACATCGCCGGGCTCGCGCTGATTCTCGGCGGTGCGCTGGGCAATATCCGCGACCGTTATGAGCTGGGCTATGTCATCGACTATGCCGATTTCCATATCGGCACCTTCCGCCCTTTCCTCATCTTCAACATCGCCGACGCCGCGATCACGCTGGGCGTCGTCATTATCCTTGCCCGCAGCCTGCTGGTGCGCGACAAGGCCGACCATACTGGGGACGCGTCCCGTGGAGAGCAACATAATGCGTAAGATGGCACCCCTGATCCTGCTGGCCGCTGCGGCGGCGATGCTGGCGGGTTGCGGCGGCGGCGGCGGCGGGGTGTTCAACCGCGCACGCCCCGACGAATTCGCCGTGCAGCGCCAGGCCCCGCTGGTGGTTCCACCCGACTTCACCCTCACCCCGCCCGCACCCGGTGCGCCGCGCCCCTCGGAAGGCACCGCCTCGGAGCAGGCGCTCGAAGCCCTGTTCGGCGGCCCTTCGCCGCGCAGCCGGGTCGAGGCGAGCCTGCTCGACCGTGCGGGGAGCGCTGCGCCCAGCATCCGCTCCCAAGTCGGCGACACCGGCACCAACACCGTCGCCAAGGGCCGCGTCACCCGCGATATCATCGCCGCGCCCGAAGGTGACGGCCAGTCGGCCAGCACGGTGATCCCGAGCGTCTGAAGCCCTATTCCGCGCCCTCGCTCGCCTTGCTCACCAGCAGCTTGTCGATCCTGCGTCCGTCCATGTCCACAACCTCGAAGCGCCAGCCCTGATCGGTGAAGTGCTCGCCTTCGTGCGGCAGTTTCTTCATCACCGACAGGGCATAGCCCGCTGCCGTCCCGAATTCGCGGTCCTCGCCATAATCGAGACCCAGCCGGTCCGCGAGCGCATCGGCCGAGAGCGAACCCGAGACCAGCAATGATCCGTCCTCGCGCTCGACCACGCTCGGCAGGTCGCCGTCGTCACTGTCGCTGGCGAAGTTGCCGACGATCGCGGTGAGCAGGTCGACCGGAGTGACGATCCCCTCGAAGTGACCGTATTCGTCGTGCACCACCGCCATCGCCACCTCGGCGGACTGGAGCACGCGCAGCGCGTCCATCGCGTCGAGCTGGTCGGGCACCACCTCGACCTTGCGCATCATGGCGCGCAGGTCAACCGCGCGTCCGGCGACCAGCGCGGCAAGCACGTCGCGCACCTTGACCACGCCAAGAATCGTATCGGGCGAGCCTTCCGCGACGGGCAGGAACGAGTGGGTGCTTTCCTCGATCGTCTCGCGAATCTCGGCTGCATCGGCATCGGCGTCAATCCAGTCGACCTCGGTACGCGGGGTCATCATCTCGCGCACCGGTCGCTGGGCGAGGCGGACCACACCAGTGAGGATCTGGCGCTGCTCGGCCTCGATCACGCCGGATCGGGTGGCCTCGGCAAAGATCATGCGCAATTCCTCGGCAGTGACAAGACCCTCGTCGCCGCCGCGAATCCCGAACAGGCGGATGATCGCGGCCGAGCTTGAATCGAGCACCCACACCAGCGGCGCAGCGGCTCTGGCGAGGAAGGCCATCGGGCGCGCCATCACCAGCGACACCGGCACAGCAGCCTGGAGGGCAAGCTGCTTGGGCACCAGTTCGCCGACGATCAGGCTGAGGTAGGTGGTAAAGGCGATCACCAGCGCAAAGCCGGTTTCGTCGGCATATTGCGCCGGCAGGCCGAACGCCGCCAGCCGCTCGCCGACCGGACCGCCGAGGCTCGCGCCCGAATAGGCACCGGCAATGATCCCGATCAGCGTAATGCCGATCTGGACGGTCGAGAGGAACTTGCCCGGATTGGCCGCCAGCGCAATGGCGATGCGCGCCGATGCCGATCCGGCTTCCGCCCTCGACTCGAGCGCACTGGTCTTGGCCGAGACGATCGCCAGCTCCGACATGGCGAACACGCCATTGAGCACGACAAGCGCGAGGATGATGGCGAGGTCGGTCCAGGGGAAGGGTGTCACGCCCTTCGCGCTAGCACAATCCCGCCCGCTTGCCAGCCTTGCAACGGTGCAGCGAGCCAGACGGGCGCGCGGCCCGGCGGGTTTGTTCAACATGGGTCAAGGAAATGACTTCCAAGAACCGTAACGTCTTGCCGGATCGACGGCTTGTCGCCGCAGGGGCAACATGGCATCGTCGACACGATCAACAAGGGAGGCAACAGTCATGAGCATTTCGCGTATTCTGCTTTCGGGCACCGCAGCCGTCGCGCTGCTGGGCACCAGCGCGTGCGTCACCGACCCGAACACCGGCGAAAGGAAGGTCTCCCGCACCGCGATCGGCACCGGCCTCGGCGGCACGCTCGGCTATCTGCTGGGCGGAGCGATCGGCGGGGACACCGGGCGCATCATCGGCGCGGGCATCGGCGGTTCGGCCGGTGCGATCCTCGGCAAGCAGTATGACGACCAGATCCGCGAGCTGAAGGAACAGACTGCGGGCAGCGGCGTGGATGTCGAGGAAGTGGGCAATCAGGACGCGATCCTCGTGCGCCTGCCCGACGGGGTGACCTTCGCCAGCGGCTCGGCCGCGATCAACCCGGGCTTTTACGATACGCTGAACTCGGTCGCCGAGACGCTGATCAAGTATCCCAACAGCCTGATCGACATCTACGGCTTTACCGACACCACCGGCTCCCCCGCAACCAACCAGCGCCTTTCGGAACAACGCGCGCAGGCGGTCGCCGACTATCTCGCCGCGCGCGGGGTTGCGCGGGCGCGCATGGCGACGAGGGGCTTCGGCGAGAGCTACGATCAGCTTCGGGTGAAGACCGGCGACAACGTAAACGAGCCCTTGAACCGCCGGGTCGAGATCAAGATCATCCCGGTCAGCCAGGACGACGTGAACGCCGCGCGCGCCGGTCGCTGATCGGGAGGTTTTCGTAAGAAAAGCCGGACGGGTCGCCCCTTGCGGGCGGCCCGTTTCAGCGCAAGGCCCGCGCCCGGTCCGCCAGCCGCGCGACAGCAGCGGCGTGGATCGCGGGCGAGCACACGAGCACGCCGAAATCGCGCGGATCGTGCTTGTTATAGGCGAGCGGGCGGCCGAAGGCGTCGGTGACCTCGGCCCCCGCTTCGCGCGCGATCAGGGTCGCGGCGGCGATGTCCCATTCGTAGCCCCAGCGCAGGGTCGCCACCAGATCGGCGCGATCATCGGCCACCATGGCTATCCTCAGCGCGATCGAATTGGGCTGTTCGACGGCAACGAGATCGCTGTCGTCCTGCGGCAGGCTGTGGGTCGGCACGCGGGCACCGGCGAATTCGGTGCGCCGGCTCGCCCGGATGGCTCCATCGTTGAGCGTCGCCCCCTGCCCCGCGACCGCGATCCACTCCTCGCCCCGGGCCGGCGCGGAGAGCATTCCGATCAGCGGCTTACCGGCGCTCACCAGCGCCACCGATACCGCCCAGCCGCTGCGCCCGCGCACGAAATCGCGGGTGCCGTCGATGGGGTCGACCAGCCAGATGAGCCCGCTCTGCGTGCGCAGCTTGTTGTCGGCAGTTTCCTCGGAGAGCCACGCGGCCGACGGCAAAAGGCGCGCAAGTTCGCGCTTGAGAAAGCGGTCGACCTCGAGGTCGGCCTCGCTCACCGGATTGCCCGGCGTCTTGTCCCAGCTGTGCAGCGCATGGCCCTGCCCCGGCCAGCGCGAGAGGGCGATCCTGCCCGCCTCGCGGACGATGGTCTGAAGGTGCGCCCTGTCAATCATGAGAGGCTTGCTGTTGCCCCTGCACAGGGCACTTTTCAAGAGGGACGATCCGTGCTTAGGCCCCGCGCGGACGAACCTCTCCTCACCGAACTCATTGAAGGGATCGATACGCAATGAACGTTCACGAATATCAGGCCAAGCAACTGCTCGCCCAGCACGGGATCGCGGTGCCGGCGGGCCATGCCGCGCTCAGCGTGGAGGAAGCGGTGGAAGCCGCCAAGCAGCTGCCCGGGCCGCTCTATGTCGTGAAGGCGCAGATCCATGCGGGCGGGCGCGGCAAGGGCAAGTTCAAGGAACTCGGCCCCGACGCCAAGGGCGGCGTGCGCCTCGCCAAGAGCCTCGATGAAGTGCGTAGCCATGCCGAAGAGATGCTCGGCAACACGCTGGTCACCATCCAGACGGGCGAAGCGGGCAAGCAGGTGAACCGGCTCTACATCACCGACGGGGTGGACATCGCCAGGGAATATTACCTCTCGCTGCTGGTCGACCGCGCCTCGGGCCGCGTCGCCTTCGTGGTCTCGACCGAGGGGGGCATGGACATTGAAACCGTGGCGCATGACACGCCCGAGCTCATCACCACCTTCACCATCGACCCGGCGCAGGGCTTCCAGCCGCACCACGGCCGCGCGGTGGCCTTTGCGCTCAAGCTCCAGGGCGATCTCAACAAGCAGGCACAGGCCCTTGCCAAGCAGCTCTACGATGCTTTCATCGCCACCGATTGCGAGATGCTCGAGATCAACCCGCTGGTAGAAAGCGCGGACGGCAAGCTTCTGGTGCTCGACGCCAAGATGAGCTTTGACGGCAACGCCCTCTATCGCCACCCAGACATCGAAGCGCTGCGCGACGAGACCGAGGAAGACCCGGCCGAAGTCGAAGCGAGCGCCTATGATCTCGCCTACATCAAGCTCGACGGCAACATCGGCTGCATGGTCAACGGCGCTGGCCTTGCCATGGCGACGATGGACATCATCAAGCTGAACGGCGCCTTCCCCGCGAACTTCCTCGACGTGGGCGGCGGCGCGAGCACCGAGAAGGTGACGGCGGCGTTCAAGATTATCCTCAAGGACCCGGCGGTCGAGGGCATTCTGGTGAACATCTTCGGCGGCATCATGAAGTGCGACGTCATCGCCAACGGGATCGTGCAGGCGGCCAAGGACGTGAACCTGCAAGTGCCGCTGGTGGTCCGGCTCGAAGGCACCAATGTCGCGGAAGGCAAGGCGATCCTCGCCAATTCGGGCCTCGCGATCGTGCCCGCCGACAACCTCGGCGATGCCGCGCAGAAGATCGTGGCGGAGGTGAAGAAGGCCGCCTGATCGGCAGTCTTGTCGAGCAAATACATCCCGAGCCGGGGGTTGAACGTATCAACCCTTGGCCGATCCTACAACGGCCCACCTCGCTTGACGTTTACGTAAACGCAAGCTAGGCGGTGGGGCAAGGCTCATGTGCCGCGTGATTCTTTGAGAGGAAGGACAAACCCGATGAAGATCCTCGTCCCCGTCAAGCGGGTGATCGATTACAACGTCAAGCCGCGGGTCAAGGCCGACGGCACCGGCGTCGACCTCGCCAACGTCAAGATGAGCATGAACCCGTTCGACGAGATCGCGGTCGAGGAAGCCATCCGCCTGAAGGAAAAGGGCGTCGCGACCGAGATCGTCGCTGTCAGCATCGGCCCGGCCAAGGCGCAGGAAACCCTGCGCACCGCGCTCGCCATGGGTGCCGACCGGGCGATCCTCGTCGAGACCGAAGAGGAAGTCGAGCCGCTGGCGGTCGCGAAGATTTTGAAGGCCATCGCCGACGAAGAGCAGCCCGGCCTCGTGATCCTCGGCAAGCAGTCGATCTCGGACGATTCGAACCAGACCGGCCAGATGCTCGCCGCGCTGATGGGTCGGCCGCAAGGCACCTTTGCCAATACCGTCGCGGTCGAGGGTGATCATGTCACCGTGAAGCGCGAAGTCGACGGGGGCTTGCAGACCGTGAAGCTCGCGCTCCCCGCGATCGTCACCACCGACCTGCGCCTCAACGAGCCGCGCTATGCCTCGCTGCCGAACATCATGAAGGCCAAGCAAAAGCCGCTCGCGACCAAGACGGCGGGCGATTACGGTGTCGATCTCACCCCGCGTCTCAAGACCCTCAAGGTCGCCGAGCCGCCGGTGCGCCAGGCGGGCGAAAAGGTCGCCGACGTCGCCGCACTGGTCGAGAAGGTCAAGGCGCTCGGCATCGCCTGAGCCCCCGGTATTGGAGAGGTTATTCCCATGAAGACTCTGGTTCTCGTCGAACATGACAACACCAAGCTGGCCGATGCAACGCTGCCGGTGGTGACCGCCGCTGCCAAGCTCGGCGAAGTGCACCTGCTAATCGCCGGGCACAATTGCGGCGCGGTGGCGGAAGCGGCCGCCAGGATCGCGGGCGTGGGCAAGGTCCACGTCGCCGATGACCAAGCCTATGCCAATGGCCTGGCGGAAAACGTCGCCCCGCTCGCAGCCGGGCTGATGGCCGATCACGACGCCTTCCTCGCGCCCGCCACCACGCAGGGCAAGAACGTGGCCCCGCGCGTGGCTGCGCATCTTGACGTGATGCAGGTGAGCGAAATTCTCTCGGTCGAGGGGCCCAAGACCTTCACCCGCCCGATCTACGCGGGCAGCGCCATCGCCACCGTCGAATCGAGCGATGCCAAGCTGGTCATCACCGTGCGCGGCACCGCCTTCGAGAAGGCGGTCAACGAGGGCGGCGCGGCCGAGATCGTCGCGGTGAGCGGCGCGGGTGATGCGGGCATCTCCAGCTTCGTCAGCTCGGAAATCGCCAAGAGCGAACGCCCGGAACTGACCAGCGCCAAGATCATCGTCTCGGGCGGCCGCGCGCTCAAGGACGCCGAGACCTTCGAGGCGACCATCACGCCGCTCGCCGACAAGCTTGGCGCGGCCATCGGCGCGAGCCGTGCGGCGGTCGATGCGGGTTATGTGCCGAACGACTATCAGGTCGGCCAGACCGGCAAGATCGTCGCCCCGGAAGTCTACTTCGCCATCGGCATCTCGGGCGCGATCCAGCACCTTGCGGGCATGAAGGATTCCAAGGTCATCATCGCCATCAACAAGGACGAGGACGCCCCGATCTTCCAGGTCGCGGACATCGGCCTCGTCGGCGATCTGTTCACGGCGGTGCCGGAGCTGACGGGGGCGCTGTAAGTTCGGCCTCAATCGACGATTGCGAGTTGAATCACAGGTGAGAGACTAGAGCGTTTTCCACAGCCTCTGAATCGCGAGGGATTCCAGCGGGTTTAAAATTCTGATTCATCCTGCTGGCTGGGTCGGAGGCCAGCATGGATGGC
>Ga0208370_100150_pt1 | contig 21824 bp, 20 predicted proteins | sample Subbio12Jun_QV11_FD_184822 | JGI IMG/M metagenome (GOLD analysis project Ga0208370, IMG submission 184822) | Serpentinite rock and fluid subsurface biosphere microbial communities from McLaughlin Reserve, California, USA -CR12Jun_QV11 (SPAdes) | ecosystem: Environmental > Terrestrial > Deep...
GCCCCCATCAGTTCGCCGCCCGCCGATCCGCCGCTCGCCGTCACCATCCCTTCCGCCGTGTAGCCCTTCGCGATCAGGCCGCGCCCTGCATCGACGAAATCGTTGAAGGTGTTGGTGCGCTCGAACAGCTTGCCTTGCAGATACCAGCGCCGCCCGAGATCGTCCCCGCCGCGGATATGCGCGATGGCATAGGCAAAGCCGCGATCGACCAGGCTGAAGCGCGTGGTCGAAAAGCCCGGCGGCACGGCATAGCCATAAGCACCATAGGCATAGAGATGGAGCGGCCCCGGCCCCGCGATCCCGGCCTTCTTCAGGATTTCGGCGCGATCCTTCCTCATCAGCACGCTGACCGGCACCTGCGTCCCGTCTCGCGCGGTGATGGTCAGGCGTTCGGCGACATAGAGCGAGGGGTCGTAGCCGCTCGGGATTTCCTGCGTCTTGAGCGTCTCCAGCCCGCCGGTCGCCACGTCGTAGTCATAGACCGTCCCCGGCGTCACCATCGACTGATAGGACAGCCGGAGCTTTGTCATGTCATATTCGGGGTTGTTGCCGAGCCCGGCGGTGTAGCTCGGTTCGGGGAAGGTGATCGGGGTGATCGCCGCCGGATCGGCGTAGGATCGCAGCTGAATCTGGTCGAGGCCGTTCAGCCGCCCTTCGGTGACGAAGAAATCCTTGAACAGCTCGAAATCGGTCAGATAGAAATTGTCCGATCCGGGGATGACGGTCTGCCAGTCGCCCGGCGTTTCCAGCTTCGCCCGGGCGAGGCGGAAGTTGATGTGATCGTCATTGGTCCACACCCACAATTCGCCCCCATTTTTGCCGGCGCGCACGTCGACGCTGTATTCGACGCCCTTCTTGCGCGGCTTCACGAGGATCGGGGCGGCGGTGGGATCGGCGGCGGGGACAAGGCGCACCTCGCTCGTCTCGTTGTCGCCGGTGGCGATGATCAGCCAGTCATCCTGCGCGCTGAGGCCGGTGCCGACGCCGAAGCTCTGGTCCTCCTCCTCGTAGAGCGTGACGTCGCTCTCCACCGGGGTGCCGATCACGTGGAGCTTGGCCTCCAGCGTGCGCCACTCCTCGGTCGCGGGGCCATAGACCAGCGCGGTGTCGCCTGCGACCCAGGTCAGCCCGCCGCGCAGGTTGGTGATCGTGTCGGGCAGGTGCTCGCCGGTCTGCAAATCCTTGATCCGCGCGGTGTAGCGTTCCGAGCCCGAGGTGTCGGTCGAATAGGCAAGAAAGCGCCCGTTCCGGCTGACCGAAGCCGCGCCGAGGCTGAAATATTCGTGGCCTTCGGCAAGCTGGTTCTCGTCGATCAGCAGCTGCGCCTCGCCGCCTGCCACAGGCTTGCGCCAATGCTTGCGATACTGCGCCCCTTCCTCGAACTCGGACCAGTAGAGGTAGTCGCCGTCCTTCTGGGGCACGGTCGAATCGTCTTCCTTGATGCGCCCCCGCATCTCGGTGAAGAGCGCTTCGGTGAGCGCCTTGCGGCCCTCCATCTTCGCCTCGAAATAGGCGTTCTCGGCCTTGAGGTGGTCCAGCACCTCTGCATCGTCGACCACCGGATAGGACTTGTCGTAGAGCCAGTCATAGGGGTCTTCGATGGTTATCCCGTGATGCGTGAAGGTGTGCGGGCGCTTGGCGGCGATGGGGGGCTTGATCGGTGAAACTTCGGCGGAAGACGTGGTCACGCGGGCGGAATCCTCGTTGGCGGCGGCCTGTGCGGCCGGGGCAAAGGTGGTGACGGTAAGCCCAAAGGCAAGCGCGCGCAGGCTGATGCGGCAAGGCATGGGGTGGCGGGCTCCCGTCTTTCTGTTCGGGTGGAAACACAAGCCCATCGGGCCTATGATGCCGTTGTAACGCGACATCGTTGCGCGGCAAGTGCCCGCCTTTTCGCCAGAGGATCGACGACATGCTGATGCAGACCCCCCGATTGTCCTACGCAGCGCGCCTTGCCGCCCTGCGCGAGGAATTGCAGCGGCGGGGGCTCGATGGCTTCGTCGTGCCGATCTGCGATGAACACATGAGCGAATATGTCGGCGACTATGCCCAGCGCCTGAAGTGGTTGACGGGCTTCGGCGGCTCGGCGGGCTTTGCCTGCGTCACGCTGACCCACGCCGCGATCTTCGTCGACGGTCGCTACACCGTGCAGGTGCGCGAGCAGGTCGACGGGAACCTGTTTGAATATCGCGCGATCCCCGGCGACACGCTCGGCGGCTGGCTGACCGGGGTGTGCGAGAACGGGGCGCGCATCGCCTACGACCCTTGGCTCCACACCTGGGCCTGGATCGAAGCGCTGGAAAAGCGCGTTGCGCCCGCCGGGATCACGATGGTCCCGGCACAGGGCAACCCGGTCGATGCCGTCTGGGCCGATCGCCCCGCCCCCTCGTCAGCCATCGCCCGTCCGCATGACGAGGCCCTCGCGGGCCGTTCCTCGGCGGACAAGCGCGCGGCTATCACCGACTGGCTGACGCACGAGGGCCACGACGCGGTGGTCATCCCGGCGCTGGATTCGGTCGCATGGCTGCTCAACATCCGGGGTGCCGACGTGCCGCACACCCCCGTCGCGCTGTCCTATGTGATCGCCCACAAGGATGGCAGCGCCGAACTGTTCATCGCGCCGGAAAAGGTGACGCCCGAGCTCGCCCGCCACCTCGGCAACGCGGTGACGATCCGCGACCGCGCCGCCTTCGAAAACGCGCTGGCTTGCGACTTCGCCGGCAAGAGCGTGGCGCTCGATCCCGATTTCGCGGTGGTCGGCATCGCGCAAGGCTTGCGGGCGGGCGGGGCGACCTTCGCCTTCAAGCAGGACCCGACGATCCTTGCCAAGGCGATCAAGAACCCTGCCGAACAGGCCGGGCAGCGCGATGCGCAGGCGCGCGACGGCGCGGCGGTGAGCCGGTTTCTGCGCTGGCTGGAGATCGAAGGGCCAAAGGGCGGGGTGGATGAACTCGCCGCCGCCGCCCGGCTCCGGGCGTTCCGCGAGGAAGACCCGGGCCTCTCCGACCTCAGTTTCGACACCATCTCGGCCGCTGCGGGCCATGCCGCCCTGCCGCACTACAAGGTCGACGAGGACAGCAACATCCCCATACCGCCTGGCTCGATCTACCTCGTCGATTCGGGCGGGCAGTATCCCGGCGGCACCACCGACATCACCCGCACCGTGTGGATCGGACCGGGAGAACCGACGCAGGAAATGCGTGATCGCAACACGCGCGTTCTGAAAGGCCACATCCAGCTTGCCCGCGCGGTGTTTCCGCAAGGGACAAGCGGCGGGCAGCTCGACGTGCTGGCGCGGCAATATCTGTGGGAGGCGGGCGTCGATTACGCCCACGGCACCGGGCACGGGGTCGGCAGCGTGCTTGCCGTGCACGAGGGGCCGCAGCGCATCGCCAAGCCGGGCGGGGGGCAGGCGGGCACCGGGCAGGAATTGTTCGCAGGGATGATCCTGTCCAACGAACCCGGCTACTACAAGCCCGGCGCCTTCGGCATCCGCATCGAGAACCTCGTGCTGGTCGAGGAGCGCGAGATTGCCGGGATGGAGGGACGCTGGCTCGGCTTCGAGACGCTGACCTTCGTGCCGCTGGATCGCAGGCTGATCGACAAGGCGCTGCTGACGGCGCAGGAAGTGGCGTGGGTCGATGGCTATCATGCGCGGGTGCGGGAGGTGCTCTCGCCCCGCTTGTCCGGCGCGGATCTGGCGTGGCTGGAGCGCGAAACGCAGCCGCTCTGATCCCGCCGCGCCGGTCACGGCTTGTTGGAGGGCCAATGTTCCTGTATTGTTCCAACAGCGATTCGCATGGGAGCAACACACAATGATCGGCTACGTCACCCTCGGAACCAACGACCTGCCGCGCGCTGCGGCCTTCTATGACGCGCTGGCTGCGCATTTCGGGGTGGGGCGGATGATGGATACCGAAGCCTTCATCGCCTGGGGCGAATGGGGCGGCGCGCCCGGGATCGCGGCAACCCTGCCCTTCGACGGCGCGCCCGCCACGGTCGGCAACGGGGTGATGGTGGCGCTCGAGGTGCAATCGCCCGAGCAGGTCCACGCGCTCTACGACACGGCGATGGCCCATGGCGGGAGCGACGCAGGCGCGCCCGGCCCGCGCGGGGAGGACGGTTTCTACGCCGCCTATTTCCGCGATCCCGACGGCAACAAGCTGAACGCCTTCTGCATGGTCGCCAAGGCGTGAGCGGGTGGCCCTGCCGTTGCAGGGTCATGGCCCGGTCGTCGCGGGGTCATGGCAGGATGGTGGCGCGGTAGTTGCGGGCGGCTTATCCTTGCTGCCTGCTCCAGGGGCTCGCCATGTTTGCATAATGTTTCACGTGAAACATTGATCCGCGCTCTCAGCGCATCAGCCCGCCGATGATGTTGCGCACGAAGGCATTCGCCCCGGTGCGCAGCGGATTGGCGCCCGATTTCTTGCCGAGCACCATCGCGACCGCCATCGAGGCGAGCGAACCGCTGGCGGCGGTCATCGCGCTCTTGCCCGCCTGCTCCCACACCGAGGGCGTCCTGCGCTCGCGCTTGGCGACTTCCTCGCGGCCCTTCTCGGCCACCTCCACCGCCGTGGCGGCGGCATCGGCGGCCTTGGCGGCCAGCACCTCGGCCGCGCTCTCCCGATTGGCGCGGGTGTCGTACTTGCCCTCAAGCGGGCTAATGGATTGAATGATGGCGCGTTCCTTGGGCGTCACCGGCCCGAGGCGCGACCGCGGCGGCTTGATCAGCGTGCGCTCCACGATCGTCGGCGCGCCGTCGGCATCGAGGGTCGACACCAGCGCCTCGCCGACCTTCAATTCGGTGATCGCGCTGGCGACATCGAGCTTCGGATTGACCCGGAAGGTCTCCGCCGCCGCCCTGATCGCGCGCTGGTCGCGCGGGGTGAAGGCGCGCAGCGCGTGCTGCACCCGGTTGCCCAGCTGGCCTGCCACTTCCTCCGGGATATCAATCGGGTTCTGGGTGACGAAGAAGACGCCCACGCCCTTGGAGCGGATCAGCCGGACGACGTTCTCGATGGTGTTCTGCAACGCCTTGGGGGCATCGTCGAACAAGAGGTGCGCCTCGTCGAAGAAGAACACGAGCCGCGGCTTTTCCGGATCGCCGACTTCGGGCAGCGATTCGAACAGCTCCGCCAGCAGCCACAAGAGGAAGGTGGCGTAGAGCTTGGGGCTGCGCATCAGCCTGTCGGCGGCCAGCACATTCACGTAACCGCGCCCCTGATCGTCAACCTTCAGGAAATCGTCGATCTCCAGCGCCGGCTCGCCGAAGAAATGGTCCGCCCCCTGTGCCTCGAAGCTCAGCAACTGCCGCTGGATCGCCCCCACCGATGGCTTGGAAACATTCCCGTATTTGCCTGACAATTCTGCCGAATTCGCATTCGCCCAGGCCAGAAGGGCGGCCAGATCGGCAAAATCGAGCAGCAGCAGCCCGTGCTCGTCCGCATGGCGAAAGATGATCTGGAGCACGCCTTCCTGCGTCTCGTTGAGATCGAGCAGCCGCGACAGCAACAGCGGGCCCATCTCGGATACGGTGGTGCGGATCGGATGGCCCTGTTCGCCGTAGAGATCCCAGAAGATCACCGGATTGTCGGCATAGGCATAGTCGGTGATGCCGAGGTCCCTCGCCCGCGATTCAAGCTTGTCGGCGTGCTTGAAGGTCGGCGAACCCGGCATGGCGATGCCCGACAGATCGCCCTTCACGTCGGCAACGAAAACCGGCACCCCGGCGCGCGAGAAACTCTCGGCGATGCCCTGCAAGGTCACGGTCTTGCCGGTCCCGGTCGCCCCGGCGATCAGCCCGTGGCGGTTGGACCGCTCCAGCAGCAGCGCCTGCCGCGAACCATCCGCGCCCAAGCCGAGAAAGATTTCGCCCGCCGATTCCGCCATCCTGCGTCCCCTTGTCAGCAACCGCACCCGGTGTGGAGGGGCAGGCGGCGGCGGTCAAGTTCTCGACAGCGACGCCGCTTTGGGCCAAGGATCGCGCGTCATGGGTTCGCCAACGCCATTTGTCCTGCTCGACGATGCCCGCGCGCAAGACGCCGCCGCCGACGCGCTGCTTTACGAAGCGCCGCGTGCGGTGTTCGCCGCGCGCCGGGCGGAAGAGGTCGAAGCTGTGCTCGCCGCAGCCGAGACGGCGCGGGTGGCCGAGGGTGGATCGCTCGCAGGCTACATCGCCTACGAGGCGGGCCTCGCGCTCGAACCGCGGCTGGCGGGCCTTGCCGCCGCGCGCAGCGGTGCGGCAGGGCCGCTGGTGTGGCTTGGCCTGTTCGACGCGCCGCGCCGGATTGCCGCTGCCGATGTCCCCGGCTGGCTCGCCGGGCGGGCGCAAGGCCCCGGCACGCTCGGTCCGCTGGAGCCGCAGCTCTCCCCCGGCGGCTATGCGGCGGCCTTCGCGCGGCTGGCCGAGGCGATCCGCGCCGGAGACATCTACCAGGCGAACCTGACCTATGCCCTCGCCGGTTCCTACCGCGGCGATCCGGCCGGGCTCTATGCCGCCCTGCGCGAGACCAGCCGCGCGGGCCATGGCGGGCTGCTGTTCGACGGCGCGCACTGGCTTTTGAGCTTCTCGCCCGAACTGTTCGTCGCGCTGTCGGGCGATGAGGCCAAGGTGAAGCCGATGAAGGGCACGCGTCCCCGGGCCGCCTCGCCCGAGGCGGATCGCGCTGCGGCAGAAGACCTCGCCACCTCGGTCAAGGACCGTGCCGAGAACCTGATGATCGTCGACCTGATGCGCAACGACCTGTCGCGCGTCGCCGAGGCGGGAAGCGTGCGGGTCGATACGCCCTTCGCGGTCGAGAGCTATCCGACGGTGCACCAGATGGTTTCGACGGTGCGCGCGCGGCTCGGCCCGGGCAAGAGCGCGATGGACCTTGTGCGGGCGCTGTTCCCCTGCGGCTCGATCACCGGCGCGCCCAAGATCCGGGCGATGGAACTGCTCGGCGCGGTCGAGCGCGACGCGCGCGGGCCCTATTGCGGGGCGATCGGACGGATCGATGCGCCCGACGAAAACGGCAACGCCAATGCCGCCTTCAACGTCGCGATCCGCACCTTGCGGCTGACCCCGGTCGAAAACGGGCAGGGCAGCGCGGTGCTGGGGATCGGTTCGGCGATCGTCGCCGACAGCGAGCCGCTGGCCGAACGGCGCGAATGCGAGGTCAAGGCCGGTTTCCTGCGCCGCGCTGCCCCGGGTTCGCCCGCGCCGCAGTGCGACCTGATCGAAACCATGCGCTTTGAACCCGAAAGCGGCATCGCCCGGCTCGAAGATCACCTGACGCGGATGAAGGCGAGTGCCGAGGCGCTCGGCTTCGTCTTCGACCGCCATGCCCTGAGGAACCAGATCCAGGCCCTGTGCTTCGAGCTCGACGGCCCTGCCCGGGTGCGCCTGCTGGTCGCACGCAGCGGCGCGAGCACGCTCGAGACAGCGCCTCTGCCCGCGCCGCTGGAAGAGCCCGTCAGGGTCGCCGCGCTGCCCCATCCGCTCGATCCGTCCGACTGGCGCCTTGCGCACAAGACCTCGGATCGCGGGTTTTACGAGGATGCGCTGGCCGCCGCGCGCACCCTTGGCGCTGACGAGGCGCTGCTGGTGCGCGCCGACGGGTGCGTGACCGAGGGGAGCTGGACCAGCGTCTTTGTCGATGGCCCCGATGGCGTGCTGCTCACCCCGCCCGCGACCCTCGGCCTGCTGCCGGGTGTCCTGCGCGGGCACCTGATCGCCAAGGGCCGCGCGCGCGAAGCCGCGTTGACGCTTGGCGATCTGGCCGGCGGGTTCCACCTCGGCAATGCCCTGCGCGGGCTGATGCGCGCGGTGCTGATCTAGCGAATTGCGTTCGCCCTGCGCTTGTCGAAGGGCTGTCTTTCCACTCACCGCACTGCCATCCGAAAAGACGTGCGGTGCTTCGACAAGCTCAGCACGAACGGATAAGGCAAGGCATGGCCGACATCACGATCCTTTACGAAGATGGCGAGGCGCTGGTGATCGACAAGCCTTCGGGCATGGCGGTGGATCGCCCGCGCAAGGGCGGCATCTGCCTCGAGGATCATCTCGATCGCCTGAAGCTCGGCTTTCAGCGCGCGCCGGTGGCGGTGCACCGCCTCGATACCGACACCAGCGGCTGCCTGCTGCTCGCGCGCAATCCCAAGGCGCTGGCGCGGTTCAACCGGGCTTTCGAGGAGCGGCTGGTCGCCAAGACCTACCTTGCGATCCTCGCCGGGCACCCGCCGGGCGAAGCTGGCACCATCGAACTGGCGCTCGCCAAGATCAGCTCGGCCGAGAAAGGCTGGCGGATGATCCCGGCGAAGAAGGGCAAGCCGGCGGTCTCGCACTGGGAACTGGTCGGGGAACTGGGTCCGCACGCCCTGATCCGCTTCCGCCCGGAAACGGGCCGCACCCACCAGCTCAGGGTCCATGCGCTGAAGGGCCTCGGCGCGCCCCTGCTGGGTGATCCGGTCTATGGCGCGGGCAATGCCCCGGGAGCCAGGCGCACGATGCTTCACGCCGAAAGCCTTGTGGTGACCCGTCCGGGCAAGACGCCGGTGGAAGCCCGTGCGCCGCTGCCTTCCGATTTCCTCGCGCTCGGGGCGAAAAATGGATGACGAGCCGCTGACTGCCCGCGCCCTGAGGCTCGCCAGCGAGAGCTTCCTCGCCGGCTCCGGCCCCGGCGGCCAGAACGCCAACAAGGTCGCAACCGAGGTGGAGCTGCGCGTCAATATCTATGCGCTGCGCCTCAGCCCGCCGGTGTTCGCGCGGCTGCGAAAGCTGGCGGGCGGAAAGATCGCGGGGAACGGGGATCTCATCATCACCTCGAGGGCGCACCGCACGCAGGAGGCCAACCGCCAGGACGCCCGCGCCAAGCTCGCCGCGCTGCTGGAGGAGGCGCAGACCGAACCCAGGCGCCGCGCGAGGACGCGGCTCAACCGCGTCGGCAAGACCGAGCGATTGAAGGTCAAGAAGGCGCGCGGTGCGGTGAAGGCGGGGCGCGGGCGGCCGAGCGCTTCGGACTGGTGAGCCGCCTTGACTTTTCCCCGTGAATCGGCGAATGGCGCGCCCGTGTGGCGGTGTGCCGGACTTTCCGGGCGCGCCGCTATTTGCTTTTTCAAGCCCGAGTGAACGATCCGTCGGGCCGACCCAGTTGACAGGAACCCGCCATGGCGAAGCCAACCACCGTCAAGATCCGCCTCGTCTCGACCGAGGGCACCGGCTTCTTCTACGTGACCAAGAAGAACCCGCGCAACATCACCGAGAAGATGAGCTTCCGCAAGTATGATCCGGTGGCGCGCAAGCACGTCGAATTCAAGGAAGCCAAGATCAAGTAAGATCGGCCTTCCGCCTTCGCCCCGCCGGGCGGCTCCGGTAATTCATCGACAGTTCAAGCCTGCGGCCCTAGGCGCTTCGGCATGATCAGACAGCATTCTCTCGCCCGCACGCTGGCGCTCTCTCTGGGCGTCGGCGCGCTTGTCTTGGGGTTTGCCCCCGGTGCGCCCGCCATTCTGACCGCGCCTGCCGCCGCGCAGTCCGCCAGCGATCTTGACCGTGTGGTCGGCGCGCTCCGGGCGATCTCGACGATGAAGGCCGACTTCGTCCAGACCGACCGGCAGGGCCAGACACTGCGCGGGGAGATGACCCTGAAGCGGCCGGGCAAGATCCGCTTCGATTACGGCAAGGACGCCGATTTTCTCGTCGTCTCCAACGGCAAGTCGCTCTACGTCGTCGATTACGAGGTCGCCCAGGTGGAACGCTGGCCGATCGGCAATTCGCCGCTCGGCGCGCTGTTCGATCCCGAAAAGGACGTGAAGCGCTATGGCAAGGTGGTGCCGACCGGGAACCCCGAGGTGCTGAGCGTCGAGGTGCGCGATCCCAGGAAGCCCGAATTCGGCATGATCACGATGATTTTCGTGAAGAACGCCGCAGCGCCGGGGGGGCTGCAACTGACCCATTGGGTCGCGCTCGATGCGCAGAACAACCGCACCCGGGTGAACCTGTCCAACCAGCGTTACGGCGTGGCCGTGTCCGACGGCGCGTTCACCTTCAAGGACCCGCGCCGCACCGCCCGCCGCCCGAGCTGATAGGGCTTTTCCCTCGACGAAAGGTTGTAGGGAAGCGACAAAAAATCGCGGGCGTTCATGTGAGTGAAAGCCTCCAACGGCTAAAAGTTGTCAACAAGGCAGGTCGAAGGGAGGTTTCCCCCCCTGTTGCCCACCCTTCACCAAGGGCCCGCCTTGTACAAGCGTGACGAACGCTCCATGGAACCCCCGACCCATCGCCCCCGGGTCGGGGGTTTTTTGTGGGGGGGCTTACTCCCAGCCCAGCGCCCTGCGGATGATCGTGTAGATCACGTTCTGCTCGATCACCCCGCGCGCCCGTTCGGCACCCGGTCCGGCGGCGAACAGCGCGACATCCTCGCCGCCGTGCGTTTCCGACGCCAGCGGCACCAGCGCCTGCTGGCGGGCGGCAAGGCCGGTCGGCGGCACCGGGCGGGCATGTTCGCCATCGCCGTCCTCGTCCCGGTGGATCGCGCCCGGGCCATTGGCATAGCCGAGCGTGGTGTAGGGCCTGCCGTCGATCGCCATTGCAGGCGTTGCCCCGTCACCCCCGTCCTCGCCGCGTCCGGCGGGCGGCACCACCAGCCCGAGGATGTCGTTGCCGCGCCGGGGATAGCCCGCGATGGTGAAAACATGGCTGTGATCGGCCGTAACCAGGATCAGTGTTTCGGCCGGATCGGTGTTGTCGACCGCATATTGCACCGCCCGCGCGAATTCGACCGTTTCCTCCAGCGCGTAGCCAGCTTGCCCTGCGTGGTGCGCGTGGTCGATCCGCCCGCCTTCGACCATCAGGTAGAAACCGTCGGGGTCGGCCTTCAGGCGCGCGATCGCGGCGGCGGTCATGTCGGTGAGGGTCGGCTCGGGCAGGTCCGCCTTGCGGTCCGCCGTAAAGGTCATGTGGCTGAGATTGAACAGGCCGAGCACCGGCCGGTCCATCGGCGCGGCGGCGAGGCTGTCTGCGTCCTTGACCACGACCCCGCCGCTGCGGGCGGCCCATGCGGCGGGTAGATCGGCAGCCGGATCGGCGCGTCGGCCGCCCTTGTCCTTGCCGTAGAACATCGCCGTCCCCCCGCCGAGCGCCACGTCGAACTGCGCCTCGGCGAGCTGGCGCGCAATGTCCTTGCAGCCCTGGCCCTGCTGGTCGGCGGGAATGTCCTTGTCGCTCTCCCAGTCGCGGTCGGCGCTGCGCGAATAGACGCTTGCCGGGGTGGCGTGCGTGATGCGGGTGGTGGTGACGATCCCGAGCGCGAGGCCGCGCTGCTTCACTTCCTCGCCCAGCAGCGGCAGCGGGTGGGCAAGCGCGTCGCGGCACACGCCCTTTTCCGCCTCCGGCCCGATCCCGAGAACGCCGATGCGGGTCTTCACGCCCGAATGCATCGCGGTCGCCGTGCCCGCCGAATCGGGAACCTGCGCATTGGTATTGTAGGTCTTGACCAGCGCGACATTCGGGAAGCGCTCGAAACTGAGGACGTTCTCCTCGCCCGTTTGCCCGCGCTTCTGCCCTTCGTAGATGCGGGCGGCGGTGATGGTGGAAATGCCCATGCCATCGCCGATGAACAGGATGACGTTCCTGGCCCGGGGTTCGGCGGACGCTTCCTTGGCGAGGGCGGGAACGGCGGTTCCGGCCAGCAGAAGGGCAGCGGCAAAGAAGGTGCGGGTCATGGGCGTCTCCGAAGGGCCTGACCGCGCCTATCGCGGGCCGATGCGTCAATAAAGTGAAAGCTGGAATGTTGCATGCAGTGCCTCTAAGTCGGCGCGATGCTGTCTGTCGCCACCTGGAACATCAACTCCGCGCGCCTGCGGGTGGGCCTCATCGAAAAGCTGCTCACCGAGGCCGCGCCCGACATCCTGTGCCTCCAGGAAATCAAGTGCGAGAGCCACCTCTTCCCGGGCGAGGCGCTGGCGGCGCTCGGCTACACCCATCAGGCGGTGAGCGGGCAGAAGGGCTATCACGGCGTCGCCACCATCGCCCGCGTCCCGATCCGCGAGCTCACGCGCCACGACTGGCAGGACAATGGCGAGGCGCGGCACATCGGGGTGGAGGTGCTGGGCCGCGATCTCCTGATCGAAAACGTCTATGTCCCCGCCGGCGGCGACGTGCCCGACCGCGATCTCAACCCCAAGTTCGCGCAGAAGCTCGACTTCCTCGGGCGGATGACCACATGGGCCGCCCGGCTCGACCGGCCTACGCTGATCGTTGGCGATTTCAACATCGCCCCGCTGGAAAGCGACGTGTGGAGCCACAAGCAGCTCCTCAAGGTGGTCAGCCACACGCCGGTCGAGGTGGAGACGCTGGGCCGTTTCCGCGACGCCCACGGCTGGGTCGACATCGGTCGCGAGCATATCCCGCATCCGCAGCGCTACTATTCGTGGTGGAGCTATCGCAATCCCGGCTGGCAGGAGAACGACAAGGGGCGGCGGCTCGACCACATGTGGGCCTCGCCCGCCGTGGCGCGGCAGGCGCGGGCGCACCGGGTGATCGAGGAGGCGCGGGCGTGGAATCAGCCTTCGGACCACGTGCCGCTGGTGACGGAGCTCGACATCTGAGAGTCCCCTCGCCCGCCCCTTCGCCCGCACGCCGCGCCGCGCAGGCGGTGGATGCCTTGCGCCACGGCTGGCCGCTGGCGTTCACGGGCGGGCCTGTCCTGCTGCCGGTCGAAACCGCCATCGCCCAGAGCGCGCGCGCGCAGCGGATGCTGATCTCGGCAGCGCGCGCCGCGACACTGAAGCTCGCCAACCAGCGCGCGGCTGCGGTCCCCCACGCGCCGGTGCTGATCGCAGGCGGCGATGACTTCACCCTTCTCGAAGCCCTGCCGATCGCCGATCCGGCGCTCGACCTCGGCAATCCGCTCAAGGGCCCGTTCAAGGCTGTGACCCTCGACTGGGCCGAGACCGCCGCCGCCGCGCTCGAACTGGCGCGGATCGCGGGGATCCTGCCTGCCTTCCTCGTCGATCCCGCGGATGCGGGCGAGGCGGTGCCTGCCGCCGTGTCCGACCTTGCCGCCTATGCGGCTGCGGGCGCGCTGAAGATCGTCACCCGCGCGCGCCTGCCGGTTTCGGCCTGCGAGGCGGCGGAGATCGTCGCCTTCCGCTCGGCGGCGGACCTGCGCGAGCATGTCGCGCTGGTGATCGGCACGCAGAGCGGCGACCGCCTGCCGCTGGTGCGGCTCCATTCCGAGTGCCTGACCGGCGACATCCTCGGCAGCCTCAAGTGCGACTGCGGCCCGCAGCTCGACGCCGCGCTCCATGCGATGGCGCACGAGGCGCGCGATTCGGGCGGGTGGGGCGTGCTGCTCTACATGCGGCAGGAGGGGCGCGGCATCGGCCTCGTCAACAAGCTGCGCGCCTATCGCTTGCAGGATCAGGGGTTCGACACGGTCGAGGCCAACCAGCGCCTCGGCCTGCCCGACGAGGCGCGCGATTTCCCCGTGGCGGCGCGGATGCTGGAACTGCTCGGGGCGACGACGATCCGGCTGCTGACGAACAATCCCGCGAAGGTCCGCGCGCTCGAGGCGGCGGGGATCACGGTCAGCGAACGGGTGCCCCACCAGCTCCCGGAGAACCCCCACAATGCCCGCTATCTGGCGACCAAGCGCGACCGGTCGGGGCATCTGCTGATCTGAGGACCGTCGCCATGGGGCGGCGGGTCGAGAACCGGGGCGAGGATTGTTTCCGGTTTTCACATTCCCGGCCATGAAGAGGTCGTTCAACTATCGACCCCGTTTCGGTCATGGCGAAGAACGCCCGCCATGCTATTCTTATCAAATGGATGAAGGCAATGAGACGAACCGACAGGCGCCGAGGTTTCGGCAGGTCAGCGGGCCATTTTTTCGCTCAGTCCTCGTTGATCGCGTGAAGGATGTCCTTGCGCCTCCCATGCCTGAGAGCGCGGGTAGGTATCATCGCCCAGGACAGGCCGCGCTTTACATGAGCCCGAAGCTAGAATGGGCTATGATCGCAGTCTCTGGTTACATCAGGGAGGACGGCAGGCCACGCGTTGTCATCCCTCTGATGGTTGGCGTTGCTCATGTTGTCGATCAACACGACGAGGAAGCCTGTCGAGCAATAGGCGTTGATCGGGAACTATCGAATGCTCCTTGGCGAGCCGCGCTGGAAGCCGGAGAAGAGCCGCCATCCTGGCGAAATTCTGATGCGGTGCGCGCGAGTGGAGCGGACGGCATAGTTGATCGTTCACGGATGATCCCGGGCGGATGGCACGTCAATCTCTTCCGCTGGAACCACCACGGCGGACCATCTGTAGAAGTCTGCGGGGAGCCGGTCGCAATCACGCTCTCGCGCGATGGTCCGAAGTGGGGTCTGTAGTCCTTCAGGATCACAAAGAGGTGAAAAACCGCCCTTCCGAATTCCACCCACTAGCGGCCATTCGCGGGGCGGGCCCACGTTCCTGAAAGCGGACGCACGCGCTTTCCTACTCGGGTCGAATGCGATTAGCCTCAGCCGGTTCTTTCGCATCGTCGATGCCGCGCGGTTCTGCCGTGCAGGTGTGCGCCTGCTTCCTCGGTCGGGCGGAGAAAACGCAAAACACAATGTCAACTTCGGTTTTGCTGAGGAACCCCATGAAATATAGCGCAAATCCTCGTAGGAAATCGAAGTTTACAGTGTCAACTTTGTAAACTTCGCCCTTCCCTCAGGCACGCCGAACCGGGGGCGCGGGCTGCGAGCGCCAGCCTCAGCGGCGTTCGTACTGCTTGATCCCGCTGGCGAGGCGGTTGCCCTGCATCACCACGCGCTCGCCCGTCCAGTCGGCAAGGAAGGTGCTCTGGCGCTGGAGGCCGGGGACGAAGCGGGCCTCGTTGTTCTCGATCCTGAGGCCGTCCGAGGGGTGCAGCACCTCTTCCGCACCCAGCGCGATGAAGGCGGAATGGTTCTCCTTGTCGCGGCCCTGGATGAACCAGTTGTCGCTCACCCGCCCGCGCGCGCCGGCGGGCAGGTCGATCATGTAATTGGTGCTGCGCCCGCCTGAATCATCGAAGCTGTTGCCCTCGACCACCACCTCGGCGGCGCGCGCCTTGAGGTAGTGGCCGCCGGTGCCGCGCTCGAACCGGCTGTCGCGCACGGTGAGCGAGCCGATGTCGCCGATATAGAGCGAATGGGCGCAGCCCGCGTCGTTCTCGCAGGTGCCGAGCCCCGAGAAGGTCGAGCGGGTGATGAACACGCGAATCGCCGGATCGGCGGCGGTGAGGATGCCCTGCTGGCTGTTCTCGAACCGCGCGAAGGCGACGTTGAGCGCGCCCGCCTCGAGCCGGATACCCGCCCCGTTGCCGTCCGAAACATTGATGCCGCTGAAGGTGAGGCCGCGGATCTCCGCCCCGGCTCCGCGCAGCACCAGCGCGCCCTTGCCCTCGCAGGCGCGCCCTTCGAGCGTTACGCTGCCGGGGGTGGCGGCCTCGTAGACGATCACGCCCTCTTCCTGCACGGCGCACTGGCGATAGGTGCCGGGCTGGATGCGGATCGTGGCGCGGGTGTTGCCCGCAGCGTTGATCGCCTGTTGCAGGCTGGCGAAGCTGCGTCCCGTCTCGGCGACGGTGAAGGGGCCGGACACGGGCTGGGCGACCAGCACCGCCGTCGGCAGCGCAAGGGTCGCGGCGAGCGCATGGAGCGCGAAGGAAGGTTTGCGGGTCATGCGCGTGATCTTAGCGGGCAATAGTTAAGGCACCATTTGCTGCTTGGCGCGAGGGGCAAGGCTTGGCTAAACCCCTGTTCGCACCAATCGAGAGGAGAGATCCGAACCATGCGCAAGCTCATCGCCCTGGCCGCCTGCGGCAGCGCCGCCCTTTCCCTTGCCGCCTGCGGCAGCGCCGACGATGCCTCGACCGAGGCCAGCGCCGACACCGTCGAGATGCCCGCCGACAGCGCGCTCGCGCCGGTCACCGAGGAACCGGTTGCAGACCCCACCGCCACCGCTACCGACGCGCCCGAGGCTGATCCGACTGCGGGTGCGACGGCAGCCGCCGATGCTGCGGCCGGTGTCGCCGCCGAGGCCGCTGCCGCCGCCGAAGTGGCCGGCGAATAGGCCGCGCCCCGTGCTGCGCTACCCCCTCGCGCCCGCGCTGCTGCTCGCCCTTGCCGCCTGCGGGAACGAAGGCGCGCGCGCGCCCGGTGGGGTCAGCCCGGGCGAGGCGGAGGCATTGGAGGATGCCGCCGCGATGCTCGACGAACGCCGTCTGCCGCCCGAGGCTATCCCCACTGACACGCCCGCCGAAATGTCAGGCGACGCCGCCCCGGCCGCCCGTTAGGCGCAGGCCCGTGCGGACACGCATTGTTTCAAGGACCATGCCATCATGAACGCCCCCGCCAACCTTGCCGCTCCTGCCAATCCGGGCATGGACGAAGAGACCTTTGAACAGTTCGCCGAACAGCTTTCCCGCTATGTCCGCGAACGGCTGATCCCGGCAGAGCCGCAGGTGATCGCCGAGGACCGCATCCCCGATGCGATCCTGAACGAGATGCGCGAAATGGGACTGTTCGGCCTCAGCGTGCCCGAGGAATATGGCGGCGCGGGGCTCAACATGACGCAATATGCCCGTGTGGTGAACATCATGGCCTATGCCGCGCCCGCCTATCGCTCGATCTTCTCGATCAATGTCGGGATGTTCGCGAGCGCGCTCAGGAACGGTGCGACCGAAGCCCAGAAGGCCGCGTGGTATCCGCAGATCGCGGCGGGCAAGATCGCCTGCTTCGGGCTGACCGAACCCGGCTCGGGCAGCGACAGCGCGGGACTCGCCACCACCGCCACGCCCGACCCTGACGGCAATGGCTGGATCCTCAACGGCACCAAGCGCTACATCACCAACGCCCCCCACGCCGATGTCGCCCTGATCATGGCGCGCACCCACAAGGAAGCCCTGCCCAAGAACGCGCATGTCAGCGCCTTCCTCGTGCCGATGAACGTGCCGGGCGTCTCGATCGGATCGCCAGACAGGAAGATGGGCCAGGCAGGCAGCCACATCTCCGACATCATGCTCGACGATGTGCGCGTGCCGGGTGACGCGCTGCTGGGCGGGGAAACCGGCAAGGGCTTCGTCTTCGCCATGAAGAGCCTCGACAATGGCCGCATCAGCGTCGGCGCGGCGGCGACCGGCTATGCCCGCCGCGCGCTGGACTCCGCGCTGCGCTACGCCAACGAGCGCAAGGCCTTCGGCGAGCCGATCGCCAATTTCCAGCTGATCCAGCAGATGCTCGCCGACAGCGAGATCGAGATCTACGCCGCCGAGGCGATGATGGCCGACGTCACCGCCCGCGCCGACCGGGGCGAGAACATTCTGGTCAAGGCTGCCGCCTTCAAGGTCTTCGCATCCGAGATGTGCGGCCGGGTGGTCGACCGGGTGGTGCAGATCTATGGCGGCGCAGGCTACCTCGCCGAATATGACGCCGAGCGCTTTTTCCGCGATGCCCGCATCTACCGCATCTACGAAGGCACCACGCAGATCCTGCAACTCCAGATCGCCAAGCATATGCTGCGCGAGTGGAGAGAGAATGTATAATCTTCTCAACGACCTCTCCATCGTCGAAGTGTCCAGCTTCGTCGCCTCGCCCACCGCAGGGCTTTATTGCGCGCAACTCGGCGCGGAGGTGATCCGCGTCGACCACACAGTCGGCGGGCTCGATTACAACCGCTACATGCTGACCCGCGAGGGGCGCTCGCTCTCGTGGGAGAACCTCAACCGCGCCAAGAAATCCGTCGCGCTCGACCTGCAATCCCCCGAGGGGCGTGCGCTGCTGGTGGAACTGGCGAGCGCCGTCGGCCAATGCATCACCAACCTGCCCGAACAGAGCTTCCTCAGCCATGCGGCGATGGCGGCGAAGCGGGCCGACATGATCTCCCTGCGCGTCATGGGCTGGCATGACGGGCGGCAGGCGATGGATTTCACCGTCAACGCCGCTGCCGGATATCCGCTGATGTGCGGGCCGGAGGACTGGGACGCCGCGACCGCGCCGCCGGTCAACCAGGTGCTCCCCGCTTGGGACTTCATCACCGGGGCTTACGGCGCTTTCGCCCTGCTCGCCGCGCTGCGCCACCGCGACCGCACGGGCGAAGGCAGCGCAGTGCGCCTGCCGCTCGGCGATGTCGCGATCGGCACCATGGCAAACGCCGGATTGCTCGCCGAAGTGCTCTACCGCGGCGGCGACCGCGAGCGATTGGGCAATGCGATCTGGGGCGCCTTCGGGCGGGATTTCCGCAGCAAGGACGGCGTCCGGTTCATGGTCGCCGCGCTCACCCCCAAGCAGTGGAGCGGCCTCGTCAAGGCCTTCGGGGTCGAGCAGGGCATCGCCGCACTCGAAGCCGAATGCGGCGTGCGCTTCGCCGATGGCGACACCCCCCGCTTCCGGCACCGCGCCGCGCTGTTCGCGCTGTTCCAGAGCGCGGCGGACGGGATGGATTACGCCGCACTCGAAAAGCGCATGGCCGCTGAAGGGTGCACCTATGAACGCTACCGCACCGCCTATGAGGCCGCCAATGATCCGGTGCTGGTGGTCACGAACCCGCTGTTCGGCCCATCGCCCGCCAATCCGAGCGGCTTTGCCTATCCCGCCACCCGCAGCTTTGCGAACCTGCCAGGGCGCGCGGCGGGCGATCCTGCGCCCGCGCCTTACCTCGGCCAGCATTCCGAAGAGGTGCTGGCGGAGAAACTCGGCCTGTCCTCGGGCGCGATCGGCAAGCTGGTCGATGCGGGGACTGTCGCTCTTTCGGACAAGGACAAAGCATGACCAGACGCCCAGAAAATCGCAGGGCCGCCATCTGCACCCCGCTGCGCACCCCGGTGGGCAAGTTCCTCGGCGGGCTCGCCAGCCTCAACGCCGGTCAGCTCGGCGCGGTGATCCTGAAGGCGCTCATCGAACGCTCCGGGGTCGATCCGGTGCGGGTCGACGATGTCGTCTTCTCGCAGGGCTACGGCAATGGCGAAGCCCCTGCAATCGGCCACTGGAGCTGGCTTGCGGCGGGCCTGCCCATCGAAGTGCCCGGCTTCCAGCTTGACCGGCGCTGCGGATCGGGGGTGCAGGCGGTGGCGACGGCGGCGATGATGGTCGAGACCGGCATGGCCGACGTCGTGGTCGCGGGCGGGGTCGAGAGCATGTCGAATGTCGAACACTACACCCTTGCCGCACGCGGGGGCGTGCGGATGGGCGACATGGTGCTGCACGACCGCCTTTCGCGGGGCCGCGTGATGAGCCAGCCGGTCGAGCGTTTCGGGGTCATCACCGGCATGATCGAGACCGCCGAGAACCTCGCCAAGGATTACGGCATCACCCGCGAGGAGGCCGATGCCTTCGCGGTCCGATCCCACCAGAATGCGGCGCGAGCGTGGGCGGAGGGCAAGTTTGCACAGCAGCTGGTCCCGGTCGAAATCCCGCAACGCAAGGGCGATCCCGTGATTTTCGACCATGACGAGGGCTACCGCGCCGATGCCAGCATGGAGACCTTGGGCAGCCTCGCCCCCATCGACCTGAAGCGCGACCCGCAAGCCATCGTCACCGCGGGCAATGCCAGCCAGCAGAATGACGCTGCCGCCGCCTGTCTGGTGGTGGCAGAGGACAAGCTCGCCGAACTCGGCCTTGAGCCGATGCTATGGTTCGGCGGCTGGGCGGCGGCGGGGTGCGACCCTGCGCGCATGGGGATCGGCCCCGTGCCGGCGGTGGAGCGCCTGTTCGCGCGCCGGGGCTATCGCTGGGACGATATCGGGCTTGTCGAACTGAACGAGGCCTTCGCCCCGCAGGTTCTCAGCGTGCTCAAGGGCTGGGGGTGGTCGGCGGATGACAGCCGCCGTGACATCCTCAACGTCAACGGCTCGGGCATCAGCCTCGGCCACCCGATCGGCGCGACCGGCGGGCGCATCCTCGCCGACATGGCGCACGAGATGCACCGCAGGGGTGTGCGCTATGGCCTTGAAACCATGTGCATCGGCGGCGGGCAGGGCATAGCTGCGGTGTTCGAGCGGGCCGCATGACCTATAAGGCGTGGATCGGGCGCGAGGCGCGCGCGAGCGACCGGCTCGACGAAGGGCTGGCGGCCCGCTGGCTCGCCACCTTCGACCGGCCGCGCCCGCATCCGCCGGTCATGCCGCAGGGCATCCATTTCGCGCTGTGCACCCCGGAGGCTCCCACGGCGACCCTTGGCGCGGACGGGCACCCGGCCCGCGACGACAGCCCGCACAGCTTCCTCCCCCCCTTGCCGATGCCGCGCCGGATGTGGGCTTCCTCGACAATCGCCTTTCACGCGCCAATCGCCATCGGCGCGGTGATCGAGCGGGTGAGCCGCGTGGCCTCGATCAGCGAGAAGGAAGGGGCCTCCGGCCGTCTTGCCTTCGTCGATGTCGAGCACACGACGAAGGCCAACGGCACCATCGCCGTGATCGAGACCCAGACGCTGGTCTACCGCGAGGCCGCTGCACCCGATGCGCCGCTCTCGCCTCTGCCGCCGGGCGAGGGGCGGTTCGGCCCCGCCGACTGGGACGCGCACCGGGAGATCGCCCCTGATGCGCGGCTGCTATTCCGCTACAGCGCGCTGACCTTCAACACCCACCGCATCCACTACGATGCGCCCTACGCCCGCGCGGTAGAACGCTATCGCGGCCTTGTCGTCCACGGCCCGCTGACCGCCAGCCTGCTGCTGCAACTGGCGGCGCAGGAACTGGGCGAGAATCGTTTGCGCAGGTTCCAGTTTCGCGGCCTCTCCCCCGCCATCGCGGACGAGGCGCTGCATCTGGTGATGCGCGCCAGGGGCGGGAGTTACGAGCTGGCCGCCTTCGCCGACGACGGGCGGCAGGTGACGGCGGCGAGCGCGGCCACCTGACCCCCTCCCTCAAGGGATAGGGCATCAGCCATCCCAGTGGGGAATCGGTTTCAGCACTCCATAGCTTTCCGCCACTGGCTCCCGCCCGAGATCGGGCAGATCCATCGCCTCGGGCTCCTCATGGGTATCGGGGATGCGGCGTAAGAGGTCGCGCACCAGCGTCAGTCGCCCGCGCCGCTGGTCGTTGAAATCGACGATGGTCCACGGCGCGTGGGGCGTGTGGGATGCCGCCAGCATCGCCTCGCGCGCCTGGGTGTAATCATCATATTTCGCCCGCGCGGCGAGATCGATCGGGGAGAGCTTCCAGCGCTTCAGCGGATCCTCCAGCCGCTCGCGCAGCCGCGCTTCCTGTTCGGTCTGGTCGGCGGCGAGCCAGTATTTGAACAGCAGGATGCCATCGTCGACCAGCAGCTTCTCGAAGGCCGACACCTGTTCGAGGAAAGCCGCGACCTCCTCCTGCGCGGCATAGCCCATCACCCGTTCCACGCCCGCGCGGTTATACCAGGAACGGTCGAACAGCACGATCTCCCCCGCGCTCGGCAGGTGGGCGATATAGCGCTGGAAATACCATTGGGTCAGTTCGGCCTCGCTCGGTTTCGCAAGCGCCACGGTGCGGCACTGGCGCGGATTGAGCCGGTCCCGCACCGCAGTGATCGCGCCCCCCTTGCCTGCGGTATCGCGGCCCTCGAACAGCACCACGATCCGCGCCCTTGTGGCCTTTACCCAGCGCGCCATGCTGACCAGTTCGAGCGTGAGCGGTTCGAGGGCCGCTTCATAGTCCTTGCGCTTCAACGTCATCGGCAGCCCCTTTTGCGCATTTGTCCTTGCCGCCGGGCGATGATATCGTCTGCAACGACATGGCCACGCTTGCAGACCCCCCGCCCGAATTTGCCACTCTGCCAGAGATGGTGCCGGATGTCTTCACCGCCCCGCTCGCGCGGCCTGCGCACGTTGGGGAGGACTGGCTGGAGCC
>Ga0208370_100152_pt1 | contig 21759 bp, 15 predicted proteins | sample Subbio12Jun_QV11_FD_184822 | JGI IMG/M metagenome (GOLD analysis project Ga0208370, IMG submission 184822) | Serpentinite rock and fluid subsurface biosphere microbial communities from McLaughlin Reserve, California, USA -CR12Jun_QV11 (SPAdes) | ecosystem: Environmental > Terrestrial > Deep...
CCGAAGGCGAAGATCACCGCGCTGGTGTGCAGCGGGCGCACCCGCCCGAAAGTGAGGAAGGGTTCGATGTTGAGCCAGGGAAAGGCCATCTGCGCGGCGATGAACACGCCCGCCAGCAGGCCCGCGATGCCCCAGAACATCGTCGCGATCACGCCCCAGCGGATCACGTCGTCGTCATAACGGGTCGGCCCGGGAGGCATCCGGAAGATGCTCTGGGCGCGGGCCAGGGGGTCGTAACTGGTCGCCGTGGCGATGATGAGGATACCCGCGACCAACGCCACGATGCCTAGGTGGATGGCAAATCCGCTGTCTGCGGTAAGCGCAAGCCCCGCGATGCTGGCGAGCAGGACAAGCGCCCACACTCCCAGCCGCTTAACGACTGTTTCCATGATGATTCGTCCCTTTCGTCGGTCGCCTTGTAGCGCGCCGTCCCGATCCTGGTGTTTGACCGGAATCAAATTCCGGTCCGCTTTTCTGGCGTCACTCCAGCTGCACGCGCGCGCGCCCGGCGATCTTCGCCAGCGCGGCCACATCCGCCAATCGCACCTTGGACCGGCCCTCGGTCTCCAAAAGGCCCGCTTCGCGCAGTTCGGTAAGCTGGCGGCTGACGGTCTCGATCGTGAGCCCGAGCGAATCGCCGATGTCGCGGCGGCTCATCGGCAGCACGAAATCGCAGGCACCCGTCGTCGCCCCCGTCAGCCGTTCGGCCATCGAGACGAGGAAATCGGCGATGCGCGCGGCGGCGGACTTGTGCCCCATCTGCATCATCCGGGTGCGCGAGCGGTGCAGCGCCTGAAGCGAGCGCGAGAGGACCGAACGCAGCACCGCCGGATCGCCCTGGGCGATGTCGAGAAAGCGGTCGGCGGGGAAAATCGCAAGGTCGCAATCAGCAAGCGCGACGAGGCGGACATCGCTGCCCCGCAATTCCGCAGCCGACTGGCGCAGCACCGAGACGAGATCGCCCGCGAAGTGGAAGGCGAGCACCTGTCCGCCCGGCAATTCGCCTGTATGGGCGGCGACCAGCTTGGCAGAGCCCGCCGCGATCCACACCAGCCGGTCCTCGTGCGGGTCGGGTGCGAGTTCCTGCGCGCGCGCCAGATGCGCCGCCGTGCCCAGCGCGCAGAGCCGTTCGGCCGTCGGCCCGTCGCCCGTTCCGGTCGGCAGCGCGGCGCGGAAGGCGGCCAGTTCCGGGCCGACAGGCGTCGCGGGGGGCGGGGGGCTGAGTGTCGCCATGATGATGCGGCAATGCCCCGGCCTGTGCAAATGGTCTTTGATCGGGATCAATGAGCGCCGAGCCAGAATTGGCGACAGGTCGCCGCAGGAGATCGCAATATCCTGGGCTGCAACGGGCGGCCACTGCGTCTCCCTCTGGCGGTCGGCATAGCCCAAGCGGCGAACCGATCGGCGGATGGCAGCCTGTCAGCGCCATTTATGACAAGAACGGGCAGGCGCAGCCATCGTCGAGGCATCAGATATGCAAGGAAGAAACCGAAAAATGACAAGAACGATTGTGATGGGCGCGGCCCTTGCCGGGCTGCTTGCGGTTCCTGCGGTTGCGCAGGAGCAGGATGATCGGACCGGCGATGTGCAGGTCAAGCTGCTGGCGACCGCAGTTCTGCCCGATGGTTCGATCAGGGATGTCGTGGTGGACGAATTCGGGCTGCCGAACGGCACCGACAGCGCCGCAAGCGACAATTACGTGCCGACCCTGGCGGTCGAATATTTCCTGTCGCACAACGTCTCGATCGAAACCATCGCAGGCACCACGCTGCACGATGTCGATGCCACTGCCGGACTGCCTGCGGGCACCGAACTGGTATCGGATGCCTTGCTGCTGCCCGCGACGGTGACGGCGAAGTATCACTTCGATCTCGGCGGCTTCAAACCCTATGTCGGCGCTGGCCCTGCCTATTTCATCTGGCTTGACGACAGCGCCGGGGCAGGCGTGCGCCCGCTCGGGATCACCGATGCCAATCTTACCGATGAATTCGGCGTGGTGCTTCAGGCCGGGTTCGATGTGCCGCTGGGTGACAAGGGGCTGGGCCTCAGCTTCGATGCCAAGCGGTATTTCATCGGCACCAATGCGCAGTTCTTCGCCGGAGACGATCTGGTGATCGAGACCGAGCATCGGCTCAATCCGTGGGTAGTCAGCGCGGGCCTGAGCTACCGCTTCTGAGCCATTGCAGGGCGCTTCCCGACCCCGCCGGCCCGGCGCGGCTGGCGGGGTTTTGCGTTTGGCATAAGACCATTGTCTCAGGGCGCGCGACTGGTAGCCTGTTGTAGAGCGGTCAGACAATCAGGGAGAGTCGAGATGATCCATGGCGTCGAGCGGCCCCAGGCCCGCACCCCCACCCACTGCTCGCCCGAACAGTATGACGCGCTCTACCGCGCTTCGGTGGAAACGCCCGACGCCTTCTGGCTGGAACAGGCGCAGCGGCTGGACTGGTTCACCGCTCCGACCGTCGGCGGCGAATGGGCCTATGACTCGGTGGCGATCCGCTGGTTCGAGGACGGCACATTGAACCTGTGCCACAACGCCGTCGACCGCCACCTGCCGCTCCATGCCGACCGCACCGCGCTGATCTTCGAGCCCGACGATCCGGCCGCCGCAAGCCGCACCCTCACCTATGGCGAACTCCACCGCGAGGTTCTTCGGATGGCCAATGCGCTGAAAGCCCTCGGAGTGTCGCGGGGCGACCGGGTGACGCTCTACCTCCCGATGATCCTCGAAGGCGTCGTCGCAATGCTCGCCTGCGCGCGGCTGGGCGCAGTGCATTCGGTGGTGTTCGGCGGTTTTTCGCCCGAGGCTCTTGCCGGAAGGATCGAGGACTGCGGCAGCCGCTTCGTCGTCACCGCCGACGAAGGGCTGCGGGGCGGAAAGCACGTGCCGCTCAAGGCCAATGTCGATGCCGCGCTCGGCCTTGCGGCGCACGTGACCGATGTCGTCGGCGTGCTGGTGGTGCGCCACACCGGCGGGGCGATCACGATGCGGGAGGGCCGCGACCACTGGCTTGACGACCTCGCCAGCGACGCCGACGTGCCCTGCGAGGTGATGGGCGCGGAAGACCCGCTGTTCATCCTCTACACCAGCGGCTCCACCGGCAAGCCCAAGGGCGTGCTCCACACCACCGGCGGATACGGCGTGTGGACCGCCACGACCTTTCATTACATCTTCGATTACCAGCCGGGCGAAGTGTTCTGGTGCACCGCCGATATCGGCTGGGTGACGGGTCATAGCTATATCGTCTACGGGCCGTTGCTCAGTTGTGCGACGGTCGTTGTCTTCGAAGGCGTGCCCAATTATCCCGATCACGGGCGTTTCTGGGATGTTGTCGACAGGCATGGCGTCAACATTCTCTACACCGCCCCCACCGCAATCCGCGCCCTGATGCGCGAGGGCGATGCGCATGTGACGAGCCGCAGCCGCGCCTCGCTGCGTCTGCTTGGGTCTGTGGGCGAGCCGATCAACCCCGAGGCCTGGCGCTGGTATTTTGACACAGTCGGCGAGGGCCGCTGCCCGATCATCGACACCTGGTGGCAGACCGAGACCGGGGGCTGCATGATCACCACGCTCCCCGGCGCACACGACATGAAGCCGGGGAGCGCCGGGCTCCCCTTCTTCGGTATCCGGCCGCAACTGGTTGATAACGAAGGCGTCGTTCTCGAAGGCGCGAGTGAGGGGAACCTGTGCATCACCCATAGCTGGCCCGGCCAGGCGCGCACCGTCTATGGGGACCACGACCGCTTCGTGCAGACCTATTTCAGCACCTATGCCGGCAAGTATTTCACCGGCGACGGCTGCAAGCGCGACGAGGACGGCTATTACTGGATCACCGGCCGGGTCGATGATGTCATCAACGTCTCGGGCCACCGCATGGGCACCGCCGAGGTCGAGAGCGCGCTGGTGCTGCACCCCAAGGTGGCCGAGGCGGCGGTGGTCGGCTATCCGCACGATCTCAAGGGGCAGGGCATCTACTGCTATGTCACGCTCAATGCCGGGGAAGAGGGCAGCGACGCGCTGCTGGCCGCGTTGAAGGCCCATGTCAGGAAGGAAATCGGCCCGATCGCCACGCCCGATGTGATCCACTTCACCGATGGTCTGCCCAAGACCCGTTCGGGCAAGATCATGCGCCGCATCCTGAGGAAGATCGCCGAGAACGAGTTCGGCTCGCTCGGCGACACGTCGACCCTGGCCGATCCCTCGCTGGTCGACCGGCTGATCGAGGGGCGGCAGAACCGCTAGGGCCAGTCCGGGTCGGATGCGAATGCTGCCACGCGGCCCGGACAGGCCCTGACGTCCGCACCTCCTGTCGCGCCCCCACGCAAAAGGGCCGCAGGAGCGCGAACGCCTGCGGCCCTTGCGAAAGGCTTGCGCGCGCCGATCAGGCTTCGCGGGTGCCCGACAGCGGCATCGCCCCGAAGGCACCGGCGTTGACCGAACCGGTCAGGGTGTCGCCGTCGATGGTCGCTTCGCAATCGAGCGTCATCGGCATCGGCACGACCATGTTCATCTTCCACTTGATGGTGTTGCCATCGATGGTGCCGTCGTTGATGTCCATCGAGCCGAGGCTGCCGACCAGCGAGCCGGTGAAGGTGTCACCCTCGGGGTTCACGGTGAGAGTGCCCGTCTGGTCGCCCATCGGGCTCTTGACGATGGTCTTGTAGGTTCCTGCAACAGACATGATCCAACTCCTTTGTTCAGTGCGGACCATCGGCGACCCGTCACTTCCGGATGCGTTGCTTACAACAATGTCAGCGCGCTTCAACCCGATTCCGGCCAAAGCGCGCCGACAGCGGCTTCACCTCATTCCCCTTCCATCTCGCGTTGTTCGACCGGCAGGCCGAGCGGGTCGAGCTGTGCGCGCACCTTTTCGGCATCGCCGACCACCACCCACACGAACCGGTCGAGATCGATCGCACCCCGCGCGGCCGCATCAAGGCTTTCGGTGGTTTGCGCGCGGTAGAGCGCCGCCAGCGTTTCCTGATAGTTGTCGGGACGGCCGAACAGGGCGTTGCCCTGCATTGCGCCAAGGACGGCAGGCGACGTCTCGAACCGGCCCGGCAGCGCACCGATATCGTTCGACCGGTAGCGGTCGAGTTCCTCGGCAGTGATGCCCCTGTCGGTCAGGAACTCCCGGGTCTCGCGAATCATCTCGGCGAGCGAATCCCCGGTGCGGTCGGCCTGGACCCCGCCCGAGATGCCGTAGATCACCGCGTTCTCGCGCGCCTGGGCGCCGCCGCGCACCCCATAGCTCCAGCCCTTGGTCTCGCGCAGGTTCATGTTGAGCCGCGCGAGGAAGTTGCCGCCAAGCGCATTGTTGGCGCTGGTGAAGTCGACAAAGGCCGGGTCGCCCGCGTCGAGCGGAGTGACCTGCGCGCCGAAAATGAAGCTTTGCGGCGAGTTCGGGCGGTTGACAAGGATGATGCGCCCGCCGGCCCCGGCCTGCCTCGCCTCGACCTGCTTGGTGCCCTTGGGCGTCGCGGGAGCTTTCCAGTCGCCGAAGGCGGTGTTCAGCGCGGCGACGACCTCGGCCAGCGGCTTGTCGGAAATGACGAAGATCTCGGCATTGTCGGGGCGGATCCAGCGGTCCTTGAAGCCGATCAGGTCGTCGCGGGTGATGCTGCCGACGCTGGCGACCGTGCTCACCCCGCCATAGGCGCTGTCCGCCCCGAACAGTTCGGGGGTGAGGGTGCGCTGGGCCATGCCCTGCGGCGACTTCATCGCCTGCTGGATGCCGGTGATGGTCTGGTTGCGCACCCGTTCCAGGTCTTCGGGGTTGAAGGCCGGTTCGCGCACGATCTGGCGCAGCAGATCAAGGCTCGGGGCAAGGTTGGCCGAAAGCGCCGCGAGGGTGAAGGTCGAGCGGTCGTCGCCCCCGCCAACAGAGACGTTCGCGCCAAGCCGCTCGCCGGCTTCGGCGATCTGCTGTGCGGTGAGGTTCTTCGTCCCTTCGTCGAACAGCGCCATCGTCAGCCCTTCGAGCCCGCGCTTGTCGCGCGGATCGGCGGCGCCCCCGGCGTTGAAGGACATCGCCACCCAGGTTGCCGGCACCGCCTTGCGGCGGGCGTAAGTGACCTTCATCCCGTTTGCGAGCGCGGTGCGTTCGACATCGGGGAAATCGAGCGCGGCGATGGTGTCGATCGGCGGCTTGGGGCGTTCGACCGAGACGCGGATCGTCTCGGCCGCGCGATCGCGCTCGGAGGCATTGCCGCCGCCGGCATTGATCGAGGCGGCTTCCTCGTAGCCCGCATCGCGTGCGCCCGGTTCGAGCACCACGGTGAGTGCCGGACGCGTCATCCAACGGCCCATCGCCGCCTTGACGTCAGCCGGGGTGAGCTTGGCGAGCGCCTCGAACTCGCGCGCGTAGAAATCGGGATCGCCGGTCAACACCTTGCCCTCGGCAAGGGTCTGCGCCTTGCCGGTGAAGCCGCCGACCTGTTCGAGCCCGCGGATCGTGCGGGCAAGGTTGCTGGTCACGGCGCGGCGCACCTCGTCCTCGGTCGGGCCTTCGGTGATGAGCGTGTTCATCACCGCGTCCATGCGCGCCTCGAGCGCGGCGATATCGACACCGGGCCTGGCGGCGGCCTCGACCTGGAGCCAGCCGACCCGCTGGAAGATTTCGGTGCCCGCCGATACGCTCACCGCCAGTTGCTCGTCGCGCACCAGCACGTTGTCGAGACGGCTTGAGGCGAGGCCGCCGAGGATCGCCGCACCGACCTCGAGCGCGATGCGGTCCCTGCCGGTAAGGCCCTCCACCGGCCAGTAACGGGTGATGCTGGTGGCCGCGACCTGATCCCTGAAGGTCTTGCGCACCGGCTCGGCAAGCGTGGGGATTTCAGCCTGGGCGGGGTTGTTCACCGGACCGCGCGGGATGCCGCCGAAATACTTCTCGACCAGCGGCCGCGCTTCGGCTGCCGAAATGTCGCCGGCCAGCACAAGGGTCGCGTTGTTGGGGCCGTATTTGTCGCGGAACCACGCCTTCACATCCTCCATCGAGGCGGCGTCGAGGTCTGCCATCGAACCGATCGTCGAATGGCGATAGGGGTGGCCTTCGGGAAACATGGTCTTGAGCACCTCGTAATAGACGAGGCCGCCCGGCTCGTTGTCGCCCTGGCGCTTCTCGTTCTGCACCACGCCGCGCTGGTTATCGAGCTTGCCCTGCGTCACCGCGCCGAGCAGGTAGCCCATGCGGTCGCTTTCCAGCCACAGCGCGCGTTCCAGCGCGGGGCGCGGCACGGTCTGGAAATAGTTCGTGCGGTCGAACCAGGTGGTGCCGTTGAAGTCGGTCGCGCCCATTTCGGCGAGATAGGCGAAATAGTCCTCCGGCGCGTTTTCCGAGCCGTTGAACATCAGGTGTTCAAACAGGTGGGCAAAGCCGGTCTTGCCCTCGGGCTCGTCCTTGGAGCCGACATTGTACCATACCGTCACGTTGACGACCGGCGCCTTGCGGTCCTCGTGCACCAGCACGGTGAGACCGTTTTCGAGCTGGAACTCCTGATAGGGGATCTTGACCTGCGACACGAGGCTCTGAAGGTCTGCGGTCGCCTGCGGGGCGGGGGCGGCGGCGACGTGATTGTCGGCCAGCGCCGGCGCGAACGGGGCGGCAAGCGCAAGGGCGAGCGCCGAAAGGCTGGCAGCGGCAAGGCGGTAGGTCATGAACGGGTCTCCGGTGGCAGCATCAGGCAAAGGTGGACAGGGGCCGGGTCGCTGGCTTTTGCCAGCATCTCATCGCGCCAGAAACAGACCGGCTTGGTTTGGTGATCGACGAACAGCCGCATCTGGTCGGTGTAATGCTTTGATTGCGGGCCGATCGAGCCCACCGAAATGGGTGGTGAGGTGATCGGCGGCGGCTTGCGGCTTCGTTGCCGTAGATATGGGGCGCGTCCCATTCGTCGCGGATGATACCGGCGGTATAGCTGCGGCCCTGCGCAGGTGCGGCGGTGCTGGTGACGAACGGCTCCCGGGTGGCGAGCACCGCCAGCGCGGGCAGGGTCAGCCCCACCAGCGCGAATGCGCCGCGTTTCACCCAGACCATCACCGGTGTCTTTCTCCAATCGCGTGGCGCTTTCTTTGCTTGGCGACCGGGCGAGGTCAAGGCTGGCGCGGTCTATGCAAGACCTCTTGCCATGCGCGCCGCATGAACCCACCTTTTTGGTCGATATACCTCGGCAGGAATCTTGCGGCGGAGCCTTGTGTGGCTAAAGTGCAACACTATCTGCCGGGCGTAACCTTTGGAGGGGTCAGACGATCATGAATCTCGAGAAGTTCACCGACCGTGCGAAGGGTTTCCTGCAAGCCGCGCAGACCGTCGCGATCCGCATGAACCACCAGCGCATAACCCCGCTGCACATCGCCAAGGCGCTGCTCGAGGACGGCGAGGGCATGGCGGCCGGGCTGATCCAGCGGGCGGGCGGGCAGGCCCCGCTGGCGGCGACGGCGGTCGATGCCGGGCTGGCAAAGATCCCGGCCGTAACCGGTTCTGGCGCGCAGGCGACCCCGGGCCTCGATAATGACGCGGTGCGGGTGCTCGACCAGGCCGAACAGCTCGCCGACAAGGCGGGCGATGCCTATGTCACCGTGGAACGCGTCCTAACCGCGCTGGCCCTGTCGCAGGGCGCTGCTGGAGAGGCCTTGAAAGCTGCGGGCGTCACCCCGCAGGCGCTCAACACCGCCATCGAAGCCCTGCGCGGCGGCAAGCGCGCCGATTCGGCGGGGGCCGAGAACACCTATGACGCGATGGAGAAATTCGCCCGCGACCTCACCAAGGCCGCGCGCGAGGGCAAGCTCGATCCGGTGATCGGGCGCGACGAGGAAATCCGCCGCACCATCCAGATCCTCGCCAGGCGAACCAAGAACAACCCCGCGCTGATCGGCGAACCCGGCACCGGCAAGACCGCGATTGCCGAAGGGCTCGCGCTGCGCATCGCCAATGGCGACGTGCCCGATAGCCTCAAGGGCCGCACCCTGATGAGCCTCGACATGGGCGCGCTGATTGCGGGCGCAAAATATCGCGGAGAGTTCGAGGAGCGGCTGAAATCGGTGCTTGACGAGGTGAAACACGCCGAGGGCCAGATCATCCTGTTCATCGACGAGATGCACACCCTGATCGGGGCGGGGGCGAGCGAAGGCTCGATGGATGCCTCGAACCTGCTGAAGCCCGCCCTCTCGCGCGGCGAACTGCATTGCATCGGCGCGACCACGCTCGATGAATATCAGAAATATGTCGAGAAAGACCCCGCGCTCCAGCGGCGCTTCCAGCCGGTCTATATCGCCGAGCCGACGGTGGAGGACACCATCAGCATCCTGCGCGGGATCAAGGACAAATACGAGCTGCACCACGGGGTGCGGATCACCGATGGCGCAATCGTCGCCGCCGCCAAGCTCTCCGATCGCTACATCCAGAACCGCTTCCTGCCCGACAAGGCCATCGACCTGATGGACGAGGCGGCGAGCCGCATCCGCATGGAGGTGGAGAGCAAGCCCGAGGAGATCGAGGCGCTCGACCGGCGGATCATCCAGCTCAAGATCGAGGAAAGCGCGCTCGGCAAGGAGACCGACCAGAACGCGAAAGACCGGCTCGCGGCGCTGCGCGTGGAACTCGCCAATCTCGAGCAGCAATCGGCCGAACTCACCACCCGCTGGCAGAACGAGCGCGACAAGATCGCGGCGGAGGGGCGCATCAAGGAAGCGCTCGACGCGGCGCGTCTCGAGCTGGAGCAGGCGCAGCGCGAGGGCGATCTGGCGAAGGCGGGTGAGCTGTCTTACGGGCGGATTCCCGAGCTGGAGAAGCAGCTCGCCGAAGCGCAGGGGCAGGCCGCCAACGCCATGCTGCGCGAGGAAGTGACCGAGGAGGACATCGCCAGCGTGGTCAGCCGCTGGACCGGGGTGCCGGTGGACAAGATGATGGCGGGCGAGCGCGAGAAGCTGCTGGCGATGGAGACGATCCTCGGCAAGCGCGTGATCGGGCAGACCCGCGCCATCGAGGCAGTCTCCAAGGCGGTGCGCCGCGCGCGGGCGGGCTTGCAGGATCCCGGGCGGCCGCTGGGCAGCTTCCTGTTTCTCGGCCCCACCGGCGTCGGCAAGACCGAACTGACCAAGGCATTGGCCGGGTTCCTGTTCGACGATGACAGCGCGATGGTGCGCATCGACATGAGCGAGTTCATGGAGAAGCACGCCGTCGCCCGGCTGATCGGCGCGCCTCCGGGCTATGTCGGCTATGAGGAGGGCGGGGTGCTGACCGAAGCGGTGCGGCGGCGGCCTTATCAGGTGGTGCTGTTTGACGAGGTCGAGAAGGCGCACGGCGACGTGTTCAACGTGCTGCTGCAGGTGCTCGATGATGGCCGCCTCACTGATGGGCAGGGCCGGGTGGTGGACTTCGCCAACACCCTCATCATCCTCACCAGCAATCTCGGCAGCCAGTATCTCGCCAACCTGTCCGACGGGGCGGGCGTCGAGACGGTCGAAAAGGATGTAATGGACGTGGTGCGCGGGCATTTCCGGCCCGAGTTCCTCAACCGATTGGACGAGATCATCCTGTTCCACCGTCTCGGGCAGGAGCACATGGCCCCGATCGTCGAAATCCAGGTGAAGCGGGTGCAGAAGCTGCTCGCCGACCGCAAGATCACGCTCGACCTCACCGATGCGGCGCTGCGCTGGCTGGGGCGGGTGGGCTACGATCCGGTCTACGGCGCGCGGCCGCTGAAGCGCGCGGTGCAGCGCTACCTTCAGGATCCGCTCGCCGAGATGCTGCTCGAGGGCAGGCTGCCCGACGGTGCCACGCTAGTGATCGACGAGGGCGACGGCCGGCTGGCGATGACAATTCGCTGACGGCCGCGCCGAGGACTGCGACACCGGCCCCCGAAAGCCGGGTCGGCAAGGCGATGCAGCACGACGCGGCGCGCCCTATCACGAAGGGCCTCGCCTCCCCCCACATGATCGCGGGGTTCGGCTGATCCGGCGGCGGCGGTGGCCGGGCGGTTTCGCGCGGCGCACGAATATCAGGAGATGCGCCGCCCCTTGACCCCGATCTGGCCGTTGATGCGGATGAAATAGTAACCCAGCGACGCCTTCTTGAACACCGCCCTGTCGCCTGCGTTGATCGGCGCGATCCTGCGCGGGGGATTGTTGATTTCCCACACCGCGCCTTCCGCCGTGGTGAAGCGCCATGTTGTGGGGGCGACCTGGCGGGCGCTGGCGATGGTGGTTTCAAAGAGGTCGGAGGTGTCCTTGTCCTGCGCCTGATCCGTGGCGTCGGGCTTGAGGATGTCGACCTCGGGCACGCTCAGACCTAACAGCTGGCGGCGGGTCTTGCGCACCTGCTCGCGATCGACCAGCCGCAGATCGCCCGCCTCCACCGCGCCGAGCAGCACGCCGACCTTGGCGTCATAGCAGGCCAGCCTTTCGCTGCTGCCGGAAAGCGCGCGGCAGGCGCGCAAGTCCGCGACAAGGCTGGCGGAACCCTCGAACACCGGCTGGGCCATCACGGCCGCGCCGCCTGCCAGCACAAGGCCGACCGCAGCCGCGCTGCGGGTGAGAAACGCCCGGCCCCGAAGGCGCTGGACAGACGAACGGATCATGGCATGTCTCCCTTGCGGCGCTGCATAGCGGCGGAGGCGGTCGCAGTCCAACCGGCATATCTCCGAAAACCTGCACCTATGTCGCACGGCCCGCCCCGGGCTTGCAACCGGGGTGTATCCGAACTGCAACAGCCCTGACCCAAGTGTCTCGGAACCGCAACCCACGGATTGCGATGCTCAATGCGATTGACCTAGGAGAGCCTCCTTAGTTCCGTGCGCATGTCGCGCGCGCTCAAGAGAGGGACTCCTAAATGCAACGCATCCAGAAGGCATCGCTGCTCGCTGGCACTTTCATGGCGGGTGCCATGCTCGCGGCTCCGGCATACGCGCAGGACAACGAGGTCGCCGACGTTTCGGGCTCGGGCGAGCAAGCCGAAACCACCGCCATCACCGTCATCGGTTCGCGCATCCGGCGCGCCGACCTCGAATCGTCCAGCCCCGTGTCGGTCGTCTCGGCCGAGGAGTTCCGTCTGACCGGTGCGGTCAACGTCGAACAGGTGCTCAACACCCTGCCGCAGGTGCTTCCGGGCGTCACCGGCTTCTCGAACAACCCCGGCAACGGCAACGTCACCCTGAACCTGCGCAACCTCGGCGCGACCCGCACCCTCGTGCTGGTCAACGGGCGTCGCTGGATGCTGTCGGACACGAACCAGCTGGTTGACCTCAACACGGTGCCGCAGTTCCTGCTCAGCAACGTCGAAGTGCTGACCGGCGGCGCCTCGGCCATCTACGGCACCGACGCGGTCGCGGGTGTCGTCAACTTCAACCTGCGCGAAATCGAGGGTCTCGAACTCAACGGCGTCTATTCGCTGACCGGCCAGGGTGATGGTGCGCGCTATCAGTTCAACGCCGCGATCGGTTCGAAGTTCGACGACGGCCGCGGTGCCGTGACGCTTTATGCCTCCTACACCCAGCGTGATCCCATCTTCCAGGGTGCGCGCGACTTCTCGGCTCGCGCGGCGGCTGACGGCTGTATCGCTCCGGGCAGCGCCGACGCGCAGGGCATCGGTCGTCGCTTCCCGGGCGGTATCCAGCTTGCCGGTTGCACCGGTCGTGGCGGCGAACTCGGCTACCTGCCGGGCGGCTCGGCGACCACGCCGATTGCGTCGATCATCGCACCGGCCGGCACGTTTATCTTCAACCCGACCGGCGGCGGCACGCGTCCTTTCGTCAACCCCGACGATCTCTACAACTTCGCGCCGGAGAACTACCTCCAGCTCGGGCAGGAACGTTACCTCGGCGGTGCCTATGGCCGTTACGAGTTCACCGACAACATCGAGGCCTATGCCGAAGTCAGCTTCGTGCGCAACGAAGTCCCGACCCAGCTGGCCCCGACGCCTGCCGGCGTGAACGCGCCGCTGTTCGTCAACAGCCCCTTCTTCAACGATCAGACCCGCGCAATTCTCAACACCAACCCGGCGAACGCCTTGCTCGGTCCGAACTATCGCGACACGCAGGTCAATTTCCGCTTCAACCAGCTTTCGGGCCGTATCTCGAACTTCGACCGTGATGCCTTCCGCGTCCTGGGCGGTATACGCGGCGACATCACCGAAGACCTGCGCTTCGATGCCTACTACAACTATGCGCGCACCACGAACACGGTCCTTCAGCGCGGCAACATCTCGCGCAGCCGTTATATCAACGCGCTGACCACCGAGTTTGTGCCGGGCAGCACCACTGAACTGCGCTGCCGCGACGCTGCCGCACGGGCTGCGGGCTGCGTTCCGATCAACGCTTTCGGCCTCGGCATCGCCGATCCGAGGGCGATCGATTACCTTTCGGTCAACGCCACCAACGTCACCACCTCGGAACTGATCAACGCGGTCGGCAACATCAACGGGGAACTGTTCAATGTCGGCCTCGGCGGCGACGACGTGGCCTTCGCGCTCGGTGTCGAATACCGCAAGGTCCGCGCCGAATTCATCCCTGACGAATTCCTCTCCTCGGGCGACGTGCTCGGCTTCAACGTCGGTACGCCGACTGCCGGTGATTACGACGTGCGCGAAGTTTTCGGCGAAGTCCGCGTGCCGATTCTTGAGGATAATATCATCCACGAACTGACCCTTACCGGCGCGTTCCGTTATTCGGATTACTCGCTCCCGGCGATCGGCGGGAACTGGACCTACGAAGTGAAGGGCGATCTCGCCCCGGTCGAAGGGCTCCGCTTCCGCGGTTCCTACGCCCGCGCGGTGCGCGCACCGAGCGTGCAGAACCTCTTCGGCGGTCTTGCGACCGGGTTCCCTCAGGCGATCGATCCCTGCTCGGACCGTGGCCAGGCGGCGGAGCGGACGCCTGAACTGCGGGCCTTCTGCATCCAGTCGGGCGTGCCTGCGGCGCTCGTCTTCTCTAATGCCGTGCAGCCGAACCAGCAGATCCAGGCCGATTTCGGCGGCAACCCGAACGTGCTTCAGGAAACTTCGGATACCTGGACAGTCGGTGCGGTGATCCAGCCGCGCTTCGCGCCGCGCCTCAACGTGACGGTCGACTACTACAACATCGTGATCGACGGGACGATCGGCCAGCTGGGCGGTGGCTTCGCCAACGCAATCGGCGCCTGCTTCAACACCATCCGCAACCCTGCCGACCAGATCTGCCAGCCGTTCTTCGGCACCCGCAACCCCGTCAACGGGGCGCTGGGTGAAACCCTGGGCGGTCGCAACCCGCTGATCGGCGATGCCAACGTCGGTCGCCTGGAAACTTCGGGTATCGACTTCCAGGTCGATTATTCGTTCCCGCTGATGGGCGGCGACTTCTCGATGCTCTTCTTCGCCACCTGGGTCGACAAGTTCCGCAACACCCCGCTGTTGCTGTTCCCGACCCGCGTGAACATCGTTGAAGGCACCTTCGGCACTCCCGAATATCGTCACAACGTTCGCTTCAGCTACCAGAAGGGCCCGGTGCTCGCCTCGGTTCGCTGGCGTCATGAAGGCGGCACGCAGGATGGCCGGATCGATAACACCTTTGTCGGCCTCGAGCGCAGCGTGCAGGATCCCGCGACCCTGCCGACGCCGTTCATCGAAGCCTTCAACTACTTCGATCTCGCGCTCAGCCTCGACGTGACCGAACAGCTCCAGCTCAACGCCGGTGTGAACAACCTGTTCGACGTGCAGCCGCCGATCCTCGGCACCGCGCAGGAACAGGCCAACACCCTGCCGAGCTTCTTCGACGTGCTCGGCCGCGATTTCTTCGTGGGCATCAACTTCCGCTTCTGATCCCGGTCGGAACGCGAATGAAAAGGGGGCGGCGGACCGGCGGGTCCGTCGCCCTTTTTCGTTGCGCTGCGGTTGTGCATTCGTCGGCGGGTCGTCGGCGGGTCGTGCGCGGGTCATTCGCGCGTTTGCGCAGGGTCAGGCGTGGGCAGCGACGTCGAAGGCAACCGTCATTCGCGTGCCCTGCGTGATCGGGCGCGTGCCGTGAAACAGCGTGCTGGGAAACAGCACCAGCGTCCCCGCCTCGGGCCGCACCGCGTGAAGGCTCCCCAGCCCTGCGGCGAGCCCCGGGGGCGGGTTTCCGAGTTCGAGCCAGCCGGGCTGGCCGGGGGCATCGACCTCAGCAGGCACCAGCCAGTAACTCGCCGAGGAAAGCAGCCCGCGCGGGTGGATATGCGCGGCATGGTGGCCCTGCCCCTCGAGCCGGATCGACCAGCTGCCGACGATGGCCCAGGGATCATCCCGCCGCCGCAGCAGGGGATGCGCCGGGTCGGACGATGGAAGCCCCGAGCGGTATTCCTCCATCGTCGCCCGCAGCGCCGCCTCGAGCCGCGCCAGTTCCGGCTCGGTGCGGGCAAACAGCGCGCCCTTGGTCTGGCTGCCCTCTTTGACCGATTGCCCGATCGGCATGGCGGAACGGGTGTGAAGCCGGGTCAGGAGCGCGGTGATGTCCGCCCGCTCGGCCGCGCTCAGCGGCAGGGCAAGCTGGCGCACCAGCCCCGGCTGCCCGTGCAGCCATGCGTGCCGCGGATTGCCCGACAGCCTCCAGGCGCAGTCGATCAGCGCCCAGGCACCGACATCGTCCGGGCGCATGGCAAGCGCCTGCGCGAGCACGTCGGCAGCGCCCTCGGGATCGCCCCGCCGCAGCCGGTTGCGGCCCCGCGCGATGGCCCAGTCCGCCCCGCTCTCGCCAGCGAAGGCATCGAGCACGGCCTGCGCCGCCTCCGCTTCGCCCGCCTCGCCGAGCGCGACTGCGTGGGCGAGGGCGAGGCCCGTGTCATCCGCCCAGACCGCGCGCGCGCGCGCCAGGATGGCGGCGCTTTCCGCATGGCGATCGACCCCGGCGAGCGTCTCGCTCCACGCGCGCCACACAGGCGGGCCCGCGCCCGGGGCGGTGACCGCCTGCGCGAAATGATCGGCGAAGTCGCCGCGTTCGCCGGCCGCCCAGCGCAGCTCGGCATGGAGCTTCAAGGCCTCGGTCCAGCCCGGCAGGTGGGTGACGAGCGTGGTGGTGCATTCCAGCGCCTCGCCCATCCGTCCTGCGACTGCCAGCGCTTGGGCGTAGTCGAACAGCAGGTGCGGATCGCCGCGATTGCGCATCAGCGCCGCTTCGATCAAGGGCACAGCATCGCCCGCCCCGCGTTCGAGCGCAAGGCGGGCGCGGCTGCGGGCGGTTTGCGGGCCTTCGGGGTCGAGCGCCACCGCCCGCGCCATGCTGGCACTTGCTGCGGCATGGCGCCCCGCATGCCGCTCGCTATCGGCCCTGATGCGCCAATAGCCCGCATTGCCTGCGCCTGCGCGTTCCAGCGGGGCGAGCAGCGCGACCGCGCGCGCGGGCTGCTCCATCCGCCCGAGCGTGATCGCCGCGTTCACCGCCGCCTCGACCAGATCGGGGGCCAGCGCCAGCGCGCGCTCGAACAGCGCCAGTGCGCGATCGAGTCGGCCGGCCCGGAAGTGGAAATTGCCCGCGCTGTTGGCGAGCCGCGCATCGCGGGGAAAGGCCGCCAGCCCGCGAGCGTAGAGCGCCTCCGCCTCGCCATCGCGCCCGGCCGCCGCCAGCTGGCTTGCCGCCTGCGCCACCCCTTGCGCGCTCGCAGGAAGGCTCATCGGCGGCGCAACCATCCCGTGACCGCCATCCGCCCGGTCGGCGCGAAGGGCGGGACAAAGCCGACGCAACGCGCCTGCGGCGCGCGGAACAGGTTCTGGGCGGTCGTCCTCGTCATTTTTCCTCGCATGGGGCCGCGCGGCCCCGTCGCTGCCGCCACCGTTACGCCGGTGCGGCGATGCTGGCAAATCCTGCCGCTCTCATGCGTCATGGCCCCGCCGCGCGTTCTGTGAGGCGAGCAGCGGAATCCGCGCCGCTTCTGTCACCAGCGGCTGATCGGTGCCCGGTCGCGGGCGTGGGCGGCGCGAGTGCGACCGAGCGGTGGTATTTTTGATCGCTTGATTTGGCCTCGGCGCTTCAATAGGCGGGGCGGCAGGCGAGTGGCGATGCGCAACTGATCGCGCACGCACGGGCCCTTTTCGCCGGGGGCCAAGGACAGAGGAGAGCTTATGAGCACAGCTTACATCGTCGAGGCCGTCCGCACGGCCGGGGGCCGTCGCGGCGGGCGTCTGGCCGGGGTTCACCCGGTCGATCTGCTGGCAAAATCGCTGGATGCGGTGGTCGAGCGGGCGGGTATTGATCCTGCTGCGGTTGACGACGTGGTGACGGGCTGCGTTACACAGGCGGGCGAACAGGCGATGCAGGTCGGGCGCATGGGCGTGCTGGCTTCGCGGCTGCTGCCCCAATCGACCCCTGCCGTCACCATCGACCGTCAGTGCGGATCGAGCCAGCAGGCGATCCAGTTCGCGGCGCAGGCGGTGATGAGCGGTGTGCAGGACGTGGTCATCGCCAGCGGGGTCGAGAGCATGACTCGCGTGCCGATGGGCTCCAACGCCACGCTGCACATGAAGGAGGGCCTCGGGCACTACATGTCGCCCGAGCTTCAGGCGAAGTATCCCGGCGTCCAGTTCAGCCAGTTCATGGGCGCCGAGATGATCGTGAAGAAGCATGGGTTCTCGAAGGAGGAGCTCGACCGCTTCGCCCTCTCCAGCCACCAGAAGGCGGTCGCCGCGACCCAAGGCGGAGCCTTCGAGCGCGAGATCGTGCCTGTCGAGATCGAGACGCCCGAGGGCACCGCGATGCACACCGTCGATGAAGGCATCCGCTTCGATGCGACGCTGGAAGGCATTGCCGGCGTCAAGCTGATCAGCCCCGATGGCGCGCTGACCGCGGCCTCGGCCAGCCAGATCTGCGATGGCTCCTCGGCGGTGCTGGTGGTGTCGGAAGCGGCGCTCAAGGCCCACGGCCTGACCCCGCTGGCGCGCATCCACAACCTCACGGTTACTGCGGGCGATCCGGTTATCATGCTGGAAGAGCCGCTGTTCGCCACCGACAAGGCGCTCCAGCGGGCGGGCCTGACGATGGCCGACATCGACCTTTACGAGGTCAACGAGGCCTTCGCCTCGGTGCCGCTTGCCTGGCTCAAGCACACCGGCGCGGACCCGGAGAGGCTCAACGTCCACGGCGGCGCGATTGCGCTGGGCCACCCGCTCGGCGCGAGCGGCACCAAGCTGATGGCGACGCTGGTCCACGCGCTCAGGCGCCATGGCAAGAAATACGGCCTCCAGACGATGTGCGAAGGCGGCGGCGTCGCCAATGTGACCATCATCGAGGCGCTTTAACTTTTCGTGGGTCCCCGCGAAGGCGGGGACCTCGTGCGTATCGGACTGAGGCCCCCGCCTGCGCGGGGGCGGACTTGAGAGGAAATGAAAGAATGGAAGTTTCAGCCAATACCCCTGCCGTTGTCACCGGCGGTGCATCGGGCCTCGGCGCGGCGACGGCGCGTGCGCTGGCCGCCAAGGGCGCGAAGGTCGCGATCTTCGACATGAACGAGGCTAAGGGCGAAGCCCTTGCGACCGAGATCGGCGGCATCTTCTGCAAGGTCAACGTGACCAGCGACGAGGACGTCGACGCCGGGTTCGCCAAGGCCCGCGCCGCCCACGGGCAGGAGCGCATTCTCGTCAACTGCGCCGGGATCGGCAACGCGATCAAGACCGCCAGTCGCAGCAAGGAAGACGGCTCGATCAAGCACTTCCCGATTTCGGCCTTCGACTTCGTCATTCAGGTCAACCTGATCGGCACCTTCCGCTGCATCGCCAAGTCGGCGGCGGGCATGATGACCCTTGATCCGATCGACGAGTTCGGCGAGCGCGGCGCAATCGTCAACACCGCATCCGTCGCGGGCGAGGACGGGCAGATCGGCCAGGCGGCCTATTCGGCCTCGAAGGCGGGCGTGATCGGCATGACCCTCCCCATCGCGCGCGACCTGATGAACGAAGGCATCCGCGTCAACACCATCCTGCCGGGCATCTTCGACACCCCGCTGCTCGCCGCCGCGCCGCAGAACGTGCGTGACGCGCTGGCGGCATCGGTGCCATTCCCCAAGCGCCTCGGCATCCCGACCGAATATGCCAAGCTCGCCATGACCATGATCGAGACCGGCTATTTCAACGGCGAGGACGTGCGCCTCGACGGTGCCATTCGCATGGCCCCGCGCTGACGCAGTTGCCAGTCGCCGCCCGGGCGGGGACTTGATGCTTAAGGAAAGCCCTCGCTTTTGCGGGGGTTTTCTTTTGCGCGCGGCGTGGCATCACGGTTTGGACAGGAGAGGGATTTCCACATGACCCAGTACACCCAGATCATAGTCACCAAGGCCGACGGCATCGCCACCATCACCTTGAACCGCCCCGACAAGATGAACGCCTATACCCGCACCATGGGGCAGGAGATCATGGCGGCGATGGATGATATCGACGCCGACGATAGCGTGCGCGCGGTGATCTTTACCGGCGCGGGCGAGCGCGCGTTCTGCGCGGGCGCGGACCTGACGCCCGAAGGGGGCGGGCATGTGTTCTCCGATCCGACCGAGGTCGCGGACCTTTCCGACCCCACGGTGCGCGACGGTGGCGGCTTGCTGACGCTGCGGCTGTTCGAATCGAAAAAGCCGCTGATTGCGGCCTGCAACGGCGTGGCGGTGGGCGTGGGGGCGACGATGCAGCTGGCGATGGACATTCGCCTTGCCGCCACCACCGCGCGCTTCGGCTTTGTCTTTGCCCGGCGCGGGATCGTTCCCGAAGCGGCATCGAGCTGGTTCCTGCCGCGCATCGTCGGCATCCAGCAGGCCTTGGAATGGTGCTACACCGGGCGCATCTTCGATGCCGATGAGGCGAAGGCCGGCGGCCTCGTGCGCTCGGTCCACGCGCCGCAAGACCTGCTCCACGCCGCGCAGAGCCTCGCCCGCGAGATCGCCGACAACACTTCGGCCATCTCGGTCGCCATGACCCGGGCAATGATGTGGCGGCTGGCGGGCGCCGATCACCCGATGGAAGCCCACAAGATCGACAGCCGCGCGATCTACCGCCTCAGCCGCGGTGCCGACGCCAAGGAGGGCATCGCCAGCTTCCTCGAAAAGCGCAGGCCCATGTATCCCGGCAAGGTCAGCGCCGACATGCCCGATTTCTACCCCTGGTGGGGCGAACGCGCCTATGAGTGAAAGTGCAAGGCCGGGCGGTGCGGGGGAGCTGGCGGGCTTCCTGCCCTATCAGCTTTCGGTCACATCCAACGCGGTGAGCGCACTGATTGCCGAACGCTACCGCAAGCGATTCGCGCTGAAGATACCCGAATGGCGGGTCATCGCGGTGCTCGGCGATGCGGCGGCAGCGGGCGGGAGCCTGACCCAGCGCGAATTGACCGCGGCGACGGTGATGGACAAGGTCGCGGTCAACCGCGCGGTCAAGGTGCTGGAGGAGCGTGGCCTGATCGCGCGGGTGCCCAACCCGGTCGATGGGCGTTCGCACCTGCTGGCGCTGACGGACGAGGGAACGGCGATCCATGCTGAGGTGATGCCGCTCGCCCGCGCGACCGAGGCCGATCTGCTGGGCGGGCTGGCACCTGCGGACGAGGCGCTGCTGCGCCGCCTGCTGGCTGATTTGCGTGACCGGGCGATGCGGCTGGCGGGGCCGGGGTAGGCGCTTATGCAGGAGAGGCCGGAACACCGGGGTGTCCCGTTCCGGCCCCGGCCTTGTCCCTTGCGGGCACCTTGCGCCTACTTGATGAGGTTGTCCGAGATCGAGCAGGCTGCGGGGCCAAGAATGACCACGAACAGCGTGGGCAGAATGAACACGATCAGCGGCACTGTCATGATCGCCGGCAGCCGCGCGGCCTTTTCCTCGGCGCGCATCATGCGCTCGTTGCGGAATTCGGCCGAAAGCACGCGCAGCGCGGAGGCAAGCGGGGTGCCGTAGCGTTCGGTCTGGATCATGGTCGTCACCACGCCCTTCACCGCTTCGAGATTGACGCGGTAGGCGAGGTTGTTGAACGCCATGCGCCGTTCGTTGAGGAAGCTCAGTTCGATGGCGGTGAGCGCGAATTCGTCGCCAAGTTCGGGATAGGCGCGGCCCAGTTCCTTGGCGACGCGGTTGAAGGCGGCGTCCACCGTGAGGCCGGCCTCGGCGCAGATCACCAGCAGATCGAGCGCGTCGGGAAGGCCCTTCTGGATTTCCTTGGTGCGCTTGGCCGCCTTGTTGCTGAGGTAGAGTTCCGGGCCCTTGTAGGACAGGAACACCGACAGGGCGAAGGCGAACAGGCGGGTCATCGGGCCCCAGTCCGGCCAGTAGTTGACGACATAGATCAGCAGGCCCATGATCCCACCGATGATGATCGGCGCAATTGCGCGGGCACCGATGATGATGACCGCCAGTTCCTTGTTGCGGAAGCCCGCATGGGCGAGCTTCTGCTGGATCGCCTTGATCTGGCTGTCCTGCAACACGTTGAGCCGGTCGAGGCTGGACTTGACCTTGTCGGTCGTATCGGTGCGGCGCACCAGGCTGGTGCGCTTCTTTGAGGCGGCGGTGACGATCCCGGCCTTGAGCTGCTCGCGCCGCGCTTCGAGCGCCTTGACGCGCTTCGACATCGGATCGCGGATGGTGACGGCCGCATAGATCGCCAGCATCATGGCGAAGGCGGCCATCGCAACCAGCATCGTCCCGACGAGGATGACGTCGAAACCGAGCAGCGTTGGTCCGGCGGGTTGGTCGATCATTGGTCTCTAGCCCCCGCCGTCAGATCTCGAAGTTGACCATCTTGGCCATGATGAACACGCCGATGCCCATCCACACGCCGGCCCCCAGGCCCGCCACGATCAGGCGG
>Ga0208370_100153_pt1 | contig 21751 bp, 18 predicted proteins | sample Subbio12Jun_QV11_FD_184822 | JGI IMG/M metagenome (GOLD analysis project Ga0208370, IMG submission 184822) | Serpentinite rock and fluid subsurface biosphere microbial communities from McLaughlin Reserve, California, USA -CR12Jun_QV11 (SPAdes) | ecosystem: Environmental > Terrestrial > Deep...
ATCGAGGAGGCTCAGCCGCTACAGATTACACCAAAAGCCGCCTGAAAATGCCGCCCGCTGGCCACACCCGAATTTACACCACATTGACGGACACGACCAGTTGAAGTCGGGGACGATCTCGTGCGGATCAGTGGCGATCGTGCTCGCTTGGCCCGTGCCGCTTCCGGGACGCCACCACACATGGTGCCCAAAACTATACGGGAATGGCGCGCCCGGCAGGACTCGAACCTGCTGCCTCAAGATTAGAAGTCTCGCGCTCTATCCAGATGAGCTACGGGCGCGCGCCGGTGCCGCCAATAGCGCGCTTTGCCGCACAAGGGAATCGCGCTAACCGAACGAGCGATGGAAAACAGCATCCCCGGCATCCAGCCCGATCCCGCCACCGCCTTCGACCGCGATCCGACCGACGGAATCGTCGCCACCAGCCGGGCACCGGTCACGTTCCGCTACTATGATCTGGTAATGGCGGCATTCGTGGCGATCCTGCTGCTCTCGAACATCATCGGCGCGGCCAAGCTGACCTATGTCAGCGTGCCCTTCTGGCCCCAAGGCTGGTGGCCCGCGCCCGGTGGCACCTTCATCTACGGTGCCGGCATCCTGTTCTTCCCGCTGGGCTACGTAATCGGCGACGTGCTGACCGAGATCTACGGCTTTGCCAGGGCGCGCCGCGTGATCTGGGTGGGCACGGCGGCGATGATCTTCCTTGCCTTCATGTCCTATATCGTCACCGCCCTGCCCGCCTTCGACGGGTGGGAATGTGCCGCGAGCGGCTTCGGCGGCGAGCGCCCGCCCGCCTCGAACGGCGATCCGGCCATCCCCGGCGGGGCAATCTGCCAGCTGACCTATGAAAGCGTGTTCGGCAGCACCTGGCGCATCGTCGTCGCCTCGATCACCGCCTTCTGGGCAGGCGAGTTCGTCAATGCCTTCGTGATGGCCAAGATGAAGGTCTGGACCAGGGGCCGCGCCCTGTGGACCCGCACCATCGGCTCGACCTTCGTGGGGCAAGGGGTGGACAGCCTGATCTTCTACCCCGTCGCCTTTCTCGGCATCTGGACGACCGATGCGGTGTTGACCGTCATGGTCACGAACTGGGCACTGAAGGTCGCGTGGGAGGCAGTGCTGACGCCGATCACCTATATCGTGGTGGGGCGGCTCAAGGCTGCCGAGGGGGTCGACCTTTACGATCTCGACACCGACTTCTCGCCCTTTGCCAGCAGCGCGGCAGCGTAGCTTGCAGTCGGCCATCTTCGATGGCGCAGACCGCGCGTCCCGCTCCGGCATCGGTGCGACTTGACCTTACATCGCGATCTCGCTGACGGTATCGACCCGCCAGCCGAGCCCGAGCCGGGCGGCCAGCAGCTTCATATCCTTCTCGGTCGGCACGCCGAACAGCGCGGCATGGCTCTGGGCAAGTTCGAGCACGAGCGCGCCCGCGTCGATCCGCAGGCGGCTGACCTCGAGCGAACGGAACGACTGCGCCCCCAGCCGCCGCGCGAGACGCAGGGCAAGGCCCCAGCGCACCGCTTCCTCGATGGCCTCCTCACTCGCCAGAGCACGCACCTCGGCGGGCAGGGTGAGCTGGTTGCCGTTGGCAGCGATTGCCGCAGCGAGCATCGCCCGCCCCTTGCCGTCGATCCCGATCCAGCGCTTGTGCAGCGCCCAGTTGATCGCCTGCGGCAGACGGATGTTGGGCTCGATCTGCATCGAGGCAAGCGCAAGCATGGTCGCCGCCAGACGCAGCCGCTCCGACCCGTGTTCGCGCGCGGGCGCAGCATCGAGCGTCCAGGCGGCCATGCGCGTCGCCAGCGTCGCCTGCGTTCCGCGCTGCCCGGCAAAGACCACCACTCCCGCAAGCAGCGGGTCGGCTGCGCGGGTATGAGCGGGCAAGCGGTTATACAGCAGGCCCTCGCGCAGGCCCCAAGACGAAAACACCACCTTTTCCGGTGCCAGCCGCGCGAGCAGCGCCTGGAGCAGCGCCGCAGCATCCGGCAGCTTATCGGCGCGCATCGCCGATATCCAGTCGCGACCCTTTAGAGCGTCACTTTCGGTCAGGGCAAGCGTATCGGCGAGCTGCTGGGCGGCCGCGGCCTCCAGTTCGAAGCCGTGGGGATCGCTCAGCGGCCAACCGCGCGCGGCCATCGCGAACACCGCCATCGCCCGCCAGGTGCCGCCGACCAGATAGAGCGCGCCGTTCGCCTCGGGCGCGTTTCCGGCGAGATCCCATCCGGCTTTGCGGATCGCCTTGTCGAGCGACTTCTTCATATCGCTGCGGTTCTTGCCGCGATGTTCGGGCAGCCGCAGCGTGCCAAGCGGCAGCGAACTCGCGCCCTCGGTGGTGCCGCCCGCAACCCGCACCAGTTCGAGGCTGCCGCCGCCAAGGTCGGCGACGATCCCGCGTGCGCCGGGGAAGGCACCGATCACGCCGTTGGCGCTAAGCAGCGCTTCCTCCTCGCCCGAGATCACCCGGGGATCCAGCCCGATGGCGCGCAGCTCGGCGACGAAGTCCGGCCCGTTCACGGCTTCGCGCACGGCCGCAGTGGCGACCACTTCGATGTCCCTGATCCCGAGATCGCCGAGCAGCAGCGCGAAGCGACTGAGCCCGCGTAGCGCCAGCCCCATCGCTTCGCGGGCGAGCCGGCCCGTGCTCGCGATCTCGCGCCCGAGCCTGGCCGTCACCTTCTCGTTGAGCAGCACCGTGGGCGCGCGCATCGTGCCGCCGTATACGACAAGGCGCACCGTGTTCGAGCCGATGTCGATGATCGCACGTTCCGGCGTCCCGCCGCCGAGGACGCCCTCGCGGTCTTCCCGCCGCTTGTAGCCGATCATGCCCCAGCGCCTCGCCTGAGAGAGAGCTTGGGCACGGCCCCCGCCTCAAGCGCGCCGCCGCGGCCCGAGAGCGAGGGGTTGGTCATGAAATAGCGGTGGCAATTGAAGGGCTTGATCCCGGCCTCGGCCTCGACCCGCGAATAGCTGCCGTCCGGATGCAGCCACCAGCTCTGCTCGCTGTCGAGCATGTTGGCGAGCAGCACCTGCTGCAAGACCTGATCGTGCACCGTGCGGTTGAGGATCGGAATCAGCGTTTCCACGCGCCGATCAAGGTTGCGGCTCATCATGTCGGCAGACGCGATGAACACCGCTGCCTGTGCGCTGGGCATGGCGTAGCCGTTGGCAAAGGCATAAATGCGGCTGTGTTCGAGGAAGCGGCCAATGATCGACTTGACGCGGATGTTTTCCGACAGCCCGACAATGCCCGGCCTGAGGCAGCAGATCCCGCGCACCACCAGTTCGACCTGCACGCCCGCGCTGCTGGCGGCGTAGAGCCGGTCTATCATGCCCTCGTCGGTGATCTGGTTGCACTTCATCCAAATCGCGGCGGCCTTGCCTTTCTGGGCATTGGCGATCTCGATGTCGATGCGGCGATAGATTTCCTGGCGCAGGTCGATCGGGGCGATGTGGATGCGTTCCAGCTCGTGCGGTTCGACATAGCCGGTGACGAAGTTGAACATCTTGGCCGCATCGCGCCCGAGTTTGGGATCGGCGGTGAAGAAGCTGAGGTCGGTGTAGATCTTGGCCGTGACGGGATGGTAGTTGCCGGTGCCGAAGTGGCAATAGGTGCGGAAGCCCTCGCCCTCGCGCCGCACCACCATTGCGACCTTGGCGTGGGTCTTCCAGTCGGTAAAGCCGTAGATTACCTGCACGCCCGCGCGTTCGAGCTTGCTCGCCCACTTGAGGTTCTGTTCCTCGTCGAAGCGGGCCTTGAGCTCGACCACCGCCGTCACCGACTTACCGGCCTCGGCCGCCTCGATCAGCGCGTTGATGACCGCCGATTGCGAGCCAGCGCGGTAGAGCGTCTGCTTGATCGCCACCACGTCCGGATCGGCTGCGGCCTGGCGGATGAAGTCGACCACCACCTCGAAGCTTTCGTAGGGGTGGTGGATGACGATGTCCTTCTCGCGGATCGCCGAGAAGGCATCGCCGTCATGCTCGCGGATGCGTTCGGGAAAGCGCGGGGAATAGGCGTCGAACTTGAGGTCGGGGCGGTCCTCGCCGACGATTTCTGCAAGGCCGTCGATCCCGATCATGCCGTCGGTCTTGATCAGCGCCGCCTCGTTGATGCCGAGCTGCTCGAGCAGCAGGCCTTCCGCCGCGGGATCGAAATCCTCCTCGATCTCGAGCTGAATAACCTGCCCCCGACGGCGCCGCTGGATTGCGCTGCGGAAGGTGCGCACGAGGTCCTCCGCCTCCTCCTCGATCTCGATGTCGCTGTCGCGCAGCACCCGGAACAGCCCGTCGCCCTCGATGGTGAAGCCTGGGAACAGCGCGTCTGCATAGCGCTGAATGAGGCGTGCGATCGAGATATAGAGCGCACCGCCCGCCCCGGTCACGTCATCGGGCACCCGCACGAAACGGGGTAGAGCGCTGGGGATCAGCACCATCTCGATCAACTGTTCGCGGGTGGCATCGCGGGTCAGGGTGAAGAGCAGGCCCATCCCTTCGTTCTGCACGAAGGGAAAGGGGTGCGCGGGATCGAGCGCCTGGGGCGTGATGATCGGCAGGATCTCGTTGAGGAAGAAGCTCTTGAGCCACTTGTGCGCGGCGGGGCTGACGCGTTCCTCGTCGGCGACGTGGATGTCCGCTTCGGCGAGCCCCGTGCGCAAGGACCGCCAGATCGACTGCTGCATCGCGCTCAACTCGGCCAGCTTGGCGCGGATCGCGGCGAGCTGCTGCGACGGACTGCGACCATCGATCGAGGGTGTCGCCAGCCCGCGCTGCACTTGCCCGACGAGGCCGGCGACGCGGATCATCATGAACTCGTCGAGATTGCTGCCCGAGATCGAGAGGAACCGCAGCCGCTCAAGCAGCGGATAGGCCTCGTTGCAGGCCTCGGCCAGCACGCGCTGGTTGAACTGGAGCCACGACAGCTCGCGGTTGAAATAGGGGGATTCCTCCGGTCCCAGCTCCACCATCTGGGCGGCGCCTGCGCTGGCCGCAGGGTGCTTTTTGCCGGTCGGTGACGTGCTCATCTGTTTCCTGTTCCACCCGCCCCTTCGCGCGCTGCGCGGAAGGCAAGGCCTGACCCCGGCGCAAGCGCTGCGCCGGGCAGCCATGTGTTACCAGACGGGGCCTGTGTAAATCAGGATGAGGGGCTTGTCACACAAATGTCAATCGCTTGCCCGCCCGGCGGCCCCTTCATGCTCAGACGAGCGAGCGGCTGTCGGCGATGCTGGTGATGCCGCGCTTGCCGTTGGCATCGCGGCCGAGTTGCACGATCACGTCGATCACGCTCGCAGCATAGGCGATGGTATCGGAACGGGTGAGACCGATGCCGGTCTGCATCACCATAAGCGAGAGCTGTTCCAATGCGCCGCGCAGGGAATTGGCGTGGATCGTCGAGAAGCTGCCCGGGTGGCCGGTGTTGATCGCGCGCAGGAAGCTCACGCTCTCCGCCCCGCGCAATTCGCCCAGCACGATGCGGTCAGGCCGGAGGCGCAGCGCGGCCTGGAGCAATTCGTTGGCGGTGACCTTGGCCTCGCCCAGTTCGCCCTTGATCGCGACGAGACCCACTGCGTTCTCGCCCGGAAATTTCAGCTCCGGCGTATCTTCTACCAGCACCACCCGCTCGGCCTTGGGGATCTCGCCGAGCATGGCGTTGAGGAAGGTGGTCTTGCCGGTGCTCGTGCCGCCCGAGATCAGGATCGTGCGCCGCGCCCTGATCGCCGCGCGCAGAAAGGCGATCGGCTGGGTCTGCGGGTCGGGCAGGTCGAATTGCATCTCGCCGACAAGCGGCCCGGTGTCATAGGCATCGAGCGGCAGGTCGAGTCGGCGGTGGCGGCGGATCGCCATCGTCCAGTGCTTGCGACTGGCGGGCGGGCCGCAAAACTGCACGCGCGCGCCATCGGGCAGGGTCGCGCCGAGCAGAGGGTGTTCGCGGTTGATGCCCTGGTGGCTGACGCGGGCAACCTGTTCGGCGAGACGTTGCACCAGACGGTCGTCGATCTCCGGGGTCGCTATGCACTGCATCCCGGGGCTGGCGGCATCTTCGATCCACACTTCGCCCGGGCGGTTGACCATGATCTCGGTCACGGTGTCGCGGTCGAGCCAGCGGCGGAAGGGCGCAAGATAGGCGTCGAGATAGACGCTGCGCTCCGCCGGGAGCGGCGCGGATGCTGCGCCCTCGCCCGCGTCGAGCCGGTGGATATCCGCGCTCATCCCTCTCAGCCGCCGACCGCGCTGAAATCGAGATCGCGGGCGGTGAACACACGGATCGGCTCGCCCATCCGCACGCGGATCGTGGGGCTGATCTGGCCCTGCGACTGCACCGCCGCATTGGCTGCACCCTGCGCGCCCCCGGCAACGATCACGCCGCCGATCCCGCCGGTCGCCACCGCACCGAGGCCGCCCACCACCGACAGCAGCAGGCCCGAACCGAAGCGCTGGAAGAAGTGGCTGTTGACGTCGCCTTCCAGCCCCGTCGCCCCATCGAAGCCGACGGCGGGCGAGCCGAGGTTGACGGACACGCCATCGGGGCGGATCAGGCGGGTCCAGATCACGTAGGCGCGGCGCTGACCCTGCTGGACGCCCGACTGATACTGGCCGATCAGGCGCGAGGAGCGCGGGATCAGCACGCGCCGCCCGTCGAAGCTCTTGACGTCCTGGCTCACCACAGCGCGGACATATCCGGGGACATCGGTGTTGATCGCGGTCTCAAGGATCGCGGGGATGAGCGTGCCCTCTGTCACGGTGGTCGAAGGGTTGGTCATCGGCCGGGCCTGGGCGGGCGCGCCGCCGACCCCGCCGACCCGGCTCGCGAAATCCCCCGCACCGCCTGTGCCGCCGATCGCTGCACCGGGCGTGCCGGGTGCAGGGGCAGCGCCCCCATCGGCCACGCGCACGCCGCGCGCCGAACTCGCGTCAAATACCAGTTGCGGGCTGGCATAGGGATTGACCGCCGCCTCGGGCATCATGGCGGGATTGTTCACCAGCACGGGCGCGGGCACGGGATCGCCCTGCGGGGCGACCGGCACGGCACCAGGCTGCTGCGCCGGATCGACCGGCTGCACCACCGCAGGCGCAGCCGCAGCCTGCGGCGGGACCACGGCGGGGTTGCCGATGCCCTGCGGCTCGGGCGTGCGAGCGGCGTTCATCGCCCAGAAGGTCACCGCCCCGAGCAATCCGACCACCGCCACCCCGGCGGCAAGCTGGAGCCCGTCACCCTTGGCCTTGCGGTCGGTGACGGCGGGGAAGGCAGCGCGGCTCGCGAGGTCGATGATCTCGGCGCTTTCCCGCTCGCGCGGATCGGCGGCGTCCCCGCCCTCGCCCTTCTTCGGCGGCAGTCGCATGGCCAGACGCATCAGACGGTCTCCTTGGCGAAGTGGATCATGGTCGCGGTCACTTTATCTTGCCCCGCGGCGCGGAGAGTCCCGCTTGCCGCGCCGAGGGCGACATGGGGCCGGTGTTGGTAAGCGTCGCGGTGTCGCGGCCAGAGCGCAGGATGATCTGCGGCGGCACGCCCTCCACCACCACGGTCGCCCCGCGCACGGTGTAATTGACCGGCCCCTCGTCGCCATCCTCGTTGGTCACGAGAATGGCGGGAATGGCAATGCCCTGCGGCCAGGTGAGGAACACCGCATCGCCATCGTCATAGGTGCGGGTGGGGATCAGTTCGGGGGTTCCCGCGCTGGCCCAGGCAAAGTTGAGCTTGGCCGGATCGGTGGGCTGCGCCGGATCACCGGCCATCGTCACGGGTTCCGCCGCTGCGCGCAGGGCCTGTGCCTCGGCCTCGGCAAGGGCCGCGAGACGCGCTTCCTCGGCGGCCCTCTCCAACTCGGGATAGCGGAATTGCAGAACGTAAAGGGCTGAATTCCTAGGCGACGAGACCAGATCGAAGAGATAGGTCCGTTTGTCCGTCACGACCGTCATGTTGGTCCGCGCGGCAGGTTCCAGCGGCTTCACGAAAAGGATCGTCTGCGCCTTGTTGGGCTGCACCTGCCACGCGGTAGAATCCCCGATCGCGACGTTCTCGATCACCTCGTCAGGGGCGAACTTGATGGTGGTCTGGACCTTCACCTTGCCCTCGATCCGCACCACGGCGTTCTCGTCGAAGACGCGCGTCTGCAGGCGGTCATCCTGCGCCGCCAGGGGCGCGGCAAGCGTGAAGGCGAGGCTCGCAAGGAGCGCGGCGCGGATCATTGGTAGGTCTCCGAAAGGGGGGCTTTGGGCGTCGGCGCAGGGGCGGCAGACGAGGCCGTGCGGAAGCGGTTGCCGATCCCGCGGGTGCGCGAGGCGGCGGGGCCCGCCGGGCCGGCCTGCCCGCTGCCGCCGCCGGTCGCATAGACGCGGGTTTCCCGGGAAACGGTGCCCGCTGGCCCGGTGTCGTTGGCAGCAGGGCCGGGCTGGAGCGGGGCGACATCGACCCTGCGGGGGGCCAGCGCCGCGCTCGCAGGGGTCAGGGCGGGGCCGCGCGGCGCGGTGCCGACGGCGGGGACGGCGACCGGCGCGCGCGGCGTTTCCGGCCCGCGTTCGCGCTCCTTCGAGGGCACCAGGCCGAACACCTGCCAGCCCGCCACCATCGTGCCCGCGACCTTCAGCGACAACAGCATCAACGCCATGTGCACCGCGCCCACAAGGAAGAAGGCCATCGCCGCCTGCTGGTCGATCTTGCCCGGCACCGCCACCAGCGCGGCCAGCACCGGCACCGCCATTTCCAGCATTATAGACCCGCCCAGCACTGCGAACAGCGGCGCCAGCGCCATCATCGTCAGCCCCTTGAGCCAGCCGGTGAACAGCCCGCGCGTGCCCTCGAACAGGGCCAGCACCACGAAGATCGGGCCAACCGCGAGCAACAGCGCGAGCGCGATGCGGGCCGTCACCAGCAGGCCGACCGTGCCGAGCAGCAGCAACATCGCCCCGATCCACATCATGCCGGGCGGCGAGAAGGCGCTGATGTCCTTGGTGTCCCCGCTCGCCTGCTGGACCGCGAGGAACACCACGTCGAGCTTCTGCGCGAACACGCCGGTCGCGCTTTCGCCCTTCACCCCGGTAAGGATCCCGGCGATCTGGTCCGGTCCGCCGATGAAGATGTTGTAGAATACGCTCGAAAAGGCGACAAAGCTGGTCGCGAAGGTCAGCACCAGCCCCAGCGTCATCATCTTGGGCACCAGCGCGCGCACCGACAGGTTCGACCGGCCGAGCATCAGCGAGATGCCGAAGAAGCCGACATACAGCCCCAGAAGGATCGTGAGCGCAAGCGCCAACTGCCCTTCGGTGCCAAACAGGCGGTTGAAGGCCTGTTCGGAAACGCCGCTGGCGATGCAGTCCACTGCGGTCAGCGCGGCCGATACGCCGGTGCCCATCGATTGGGCGGCGGTATCGCAGATCGCGCTCATTCGGCGGCCTGCCACAGGGTGTCGACATCGGGGTCGCCGGGGCCATCGGGCCCAAGATCCGCAGGCCACGCCCTGCCGGTGAGCGGCGGATACCATGCTGACGGCGCATCGCCCACCGCCTCGCGCAGCAGATCGAGGCGGCGCACGGCGCTTTCGCGGCCCGAGAGGATCGTCAGCACCTCCGGCGCGCCCGACAGGTCGAGCCGCACCACCACGCTCGCATCGGGCTGGCGCACGAGGAAGCAGCGCGAGTGCGCAGGCAGCGAGCGGATCAGCGCGAATTCGTGATCGGTAAGCCCGAAACCGTCGCAATAATCCTCCGGCCGCGCGCGGCTGTTCGGCATGAACACCATCGTCGCGGTCTGCTCGACCAGCGCGGTGGAAATCCGGCTGTCGAGCGCATCGCGCGCCGATTGCGTGGCAAAGCCGACCAGCGCGTTGCGCTTTCTCAGGGTCTTGAGCCAGTCGCGGATGCGCGCGGCAAACACCTCGTCGTCCAATGCCTTCCAGCCCTCGTCGATCAGGATCATGGTCGGCTGCCCGTCCAGCCGCTCGTCGATGCGGTGGAACAGGTACATCATGGTCGGCGTGCGCAGGCGCGGGTTTTCGAGCAGCGCGGTCATGTCGAACCCGAGCACGCGGGTCGCAAGGTCAAGCCGGTCACGCTCGTTGTCGAACAGCCAAGCGTGCTCGCCCTCCCCGATCCATGCGCCCAGACGGTCGGCAAGGTCGCCCGGTTCGGGCCGCCGCGCGCCGGCGAGCAGTTCCTTGAAGTGCCGCAGGCGCCGCAAGGACGGATCATTGGCATAGGTCGCATCGACTGCGGCGCTGATGGTCGCGAATTCCTCCGGCCCCTCGGCCTTCAGCAGCACGGCGAGCCAATCGCGCAGGAAGGCGCGGTTTGCGGGGGTGTCGGGCAGCGAAAGCGGATTGAAGCCCGTCGGCATTCCCGGCGCGATGCGGTCGTAACGCCCGCCGATGCCGCGAATGAACAGCTCCGCGCCGCGATCCTTGTCGAACAGGATGGTGCGCGGGCGGAACTTCTGCGCCTGCGCGGCGAGGAAGTTCATCACCACGGTCTTGCCCGAACCGCTCGGCCCGATAACGCTGAAATTGCCCAGATCGCCGTGGTGGAAGTTGAAAAAGAACGGCGTGGCGCTGGTCGTCTCCAGCAAGGTCACCGCATCGCCCCAGTGGTTGCCGCTCGCTTGCCCCAGCGCGAAGCCGTGGAAGGAGCCAAATCCCGCCATATTGGCCGACGAAATCAGCGCGCGGCGGACGATATATTCCTCGTTGCCGGGGAACTGCGCCCAGAAGGCCGGTTCGAGATTGGTGTCCTCGCGCACCGCGATCGCGCCGGTATCGGCGAGCGCCGCCGCGCAGGCGGCCATCGCGTCGTCGAGGCGGGGGAGCGTCTTTTCGCGCACCAGCACGGTCAGATGATGATCGCCAAAACCCACCGCCCCGTTGCCCAGCGCGTCGCGCGCGGCAAGCATGTCGGCCCGCTCGGCGGCGGCCTCTTCATCCACCGAGCGCGAGCGGCGCAGGGCAAGGTCGATCCGTTCCTTCGCCGTGGTGCGCTCATTGGGGGCGTAGCTTTCGGTGACAACCATCTCGTAAGGCAGGCGCAGCAGGCTGTCGAGCAGACCCGGCGAGGTCGCCTCGGGGTAATCCTTCAAGCCGAGGATCGCGGCGAAATCCGGGGCGGCGCTGCCACGCAGTTCCATCGCATCAAGCCCGAACGAGGCGCGGCGATAGGGCAGCATGTGACCGATATCGGTTTCCGGCGCGGGGCGGCGCACCGGGCGCATCTCGCCATTGTAGAGCGCCGAGAGCAGCTCCAGCATTTCCGAATTCGTGCCGCTGGAGCCGGGCGCCTGATAGTCTCCGAGCACCGCCGCGCCGTAGTTCTGCAAGCTCGCCACGAGCCCGGTGACCGCCGCCTTGAGGCTGCGCAGGTCCTTGGGATCGGCTTCCAGTTCCTCGGCCCCGGCGCGGCTGAACATCTTCGAGAGGCGCTCGGGCAGCCCGGTCTTGCCGCGCGCGGGGCGGCGGATGAGGGCGACGAACTGGTCGTTGATGAACAGCGATCCGCCTGCCAGCCGCTGCTTCCAGCGCGCGTCGATGTGGCGCGACAAGGCATCGGGAAACTCGGCATCCAGCTCGACCTCGACCCGGCGCCGGATGACGTGGTGATACATCACGAAACGCGCATCGAGCGTGCTCCGCAGCATTACCTCGCGGGTGGCGGCATGGGCGTTGAGGGCGTCAGAATCCTCGGTCTCGAACAAGAGGCCGGGGACCTGGATCGCGCTCATGACCGAGCCGTCGCGCAGCAGCACGGTGTTTTCGTCGATCAGGCGCGCATAGGGCAGGCGGTCGCCAACGCGGGCTTCCTTGGCGCTCCAGGCGGCAGCACCGATCCATTTACGGGGCATAGGAATTGCACCCCCAACGCTTGAAATTGGGCACCCGCGGACACTTGGAAACCTTGGTGATCCACAGATCGAAGATGCGCGGTTCGCGCAGCGAGGCGAAATAGCCGATCACGTGCATCACCACCGGCACGGGCAGGATCCACCAGCTCTTGAGGATCAGGAAGGCGATTGTCGTCACCATCAGGTTGATGATGAAGAAGTTCATTGTCACGCCGGCGAACATTTGCGGGCGGGTAAGCGCGCGGTGGACGGGGTGGCGGACGAGCTCGCTCACGCGCTCAGCCCGCAGCCGACTGGATGCCGGCGACAATCGTGGTCGCGCCGAACAGGATAAAGACGCCGACGATCACTGTCGCGCCAAAGCGCCAGTTCATGCGACCGGTGAGCATCATGAAGCCGATCGCGGCGACCGCCATAACGGCGACCGTCGTGGCGACGGTGCCCAGCAGGGTGCCCTGCAACCACAGCAGCGCGTTGTTGATCGGGCCGGAGCCGGCCGGATCAGTCCCTTGCGCGAAGGCGGCGGTGTGGGCCGAAACCAGCGCTAGGGCGGCCATGATGGGGGCGGGAAGGCGGAACAGCGCGTTCATCGTTCGGGTCATACTTTCACTTGTGGCTGGCCGCGCGGGTCATTGACCTGCGGGGCGCGAATGGCTGGCGAGCCGCCCCATGATGGCGGCGACATAGTGGCGGGTTTCGCGGATGTTGGGGATGCCGCGCGCGCGCTCGACGCGGCCCGGGCCGGCATTATAGGCGGCGAGCGCCTTCTCCAGATCCCCGCCGAAGCGGTCGAGTTGTTCGCGCAGGTAACGCGCCCCGCCCTCTAGGTTGGCGAAGGGATCACGCGGGTCCACGCCCAGATAGCGCGCGGTGCCCGGCATCAGCTGGGCAAGGCCCTGCGCACCCACGGGCGAAACCGCGTCTTCGCGCCATCGGCTCTCCTGCCACACCACCGCCTCCATCAAGGCAGGCGATAGATCGAAGCGGGCGGCGAGTTCGGCGATCTTGGCGGCATAGCGCGGCGGGATGCCTGCGGCGTGGCGCGCGGGATCGGCGATGGCGATAGCCGGGAGGCGAACCGACGCTTCGGCGAGACCTGCTTCGGCCTGCGGCTCGGCAGAGGTGACCGCAGTATTCGGCGCGGCGGGCTGGCCGACGAGCGGACCGGCAACCCAGCGTGCACCCTCCGACCCGAGTTCCAGCACGTCGGCGCGGGCCTCGACCGCCAGTCCGATTGCGACAGCTACTATGGTGACGCGGCAAGCCGCGGCGAGAATCATGTCTCGGCCCTCCAAGCCTTCCCTTTGTCTATCCTAAATGACAGACAGGTGACAGCCTCGTTCCTATGCGACGCAGCAGGCCCGGCGCAGACAGCAAAACGGGCGGGCCGTATCTGCGACGGCTCCGCCCGTTCTCTTCCCTGGGAACGACCCGCAGGGCCGTTTGCGCTCAGTTGCGCAGGGTCAGCTGTCCGGCGCGGGTGTCCGCAGGCCGGAACTCGCCGCGCTCGAGCATCCTGATCGCCTTGCGCGCAAGGCGGCGCGAATCGGTGGCGCTGCCATCGGCGGTGTCGAGCTCGACCACCTCGTGGCAGGCCAGCGCCTTTTCAAAGGCGGCGCGCGCCTTGGCATCCTCGCCCGCGTGGGCATAGGCGATGCCGAGGTTGATAAGCACGGCAGGGTCATGCCGATTGGCGGCGCTCGCCTTTTCAAGCGTGGCGAGCGCCTGCTCGGCATTCCCGGCAGTGAGCGGACGAACCGCCAGTTCGGGGGTAGCGGCAAGCGCCCCTGCGGGACCACCTGCAAGCGGGGTAGCGGCGAACAGCGCGACGACAAGGACAGTGATGGACATGGGCATAGCTCCTTTTTCTACAGGCGAGCATGATGCGTCTGCGAGGGAGCGAATGCAACAAAATTGAAATAATGTCTTTGTTTTGTAATTTTTAATCGCAAAGCATTGGTATATCGATTTTAAATTGAGAACGGGCCTCACCGCTTGCCGAGTGGGTTGCTCGATTTTTCAGTCATTTTTGCCTTTCTTCGATCATATATCCGTTTGTGACATAAGTCTGTCATCCTGCAAAAATTTTGTCACGTGGCGCACCTAGCGAGCCGATAGCGCATCAAAACACGCGCCTTTATGATTCTCGGCTCAAGAGGGGACCGCACGCTGTGAAAAACTTTCAACGCACTCTGATCCTGGGTTGCAGCCTGGTCGCTCTGGCCGGTTGTGGCGCTGATGAAATCGTCTCGCCGGGCACCGGTGGCAACATCACCGTCAATATCAACAACCCGCCCCCGACGCCGACCCCGACCCCGACTCCGACGCCGACCGAGACGCTCGTGACCCCGGCTGCGGGTTGCCCGACGATCGCTACTCCGGCCGGCCTGACCGACTCGGGCACCATCACCGGCCCGACTGGCACCTGGCGCGTGTGCACTTTGCCCGCGTCGTTCACCACGACTGATAATCTTCCGTTTATCCGCGGCCTCCTGTATCAGATTCAAGGCACGACCTTCGTTGGGGCTGACGAAGGTTTCGGCACCGTCATCAACCGCGTGACCCTGACTATTGAGCCAGGCGTGATCCTGTATGCGCAGGGCAACTCGGCGCTGATCGTCAATCGCGGCAACCGCCTGATCTCGAATGGCACGGCCGCGCGCCCGATCATCTGGACCAGCCGCGACAACGTGATCGGCCTTGCCAACGACAACAGCCAGCAGCAGTGGGGCGGCGTTGTGCTGCTCGGCCGCGCTCCGGTATCGGATTGCGCCACCGGGGGCGTCAATACTGCGGCCAACCCCAACCAGAACCCGCAGTGCCAGCAGAACCTTGAAGGTGCGGCGGTGACCATACCTTATGGCGGCAACAACCCAGCGGATAACTCGGGTTCGTTCACCTTCAACCAGCTCCGTTTCTCGGGCTTCGAACTGGCACCGGGCAACGAGCTTCAGTCGCTGACGACCGGCGGCGCGGGTTCGGGCACCGTGATCAACAACGTGATGTTGTTCAACAGCTCGGATGACGGGGTCGAGTTCTTCGGGGGCGGGTTCAACGTCCGCAACCTTGCGGTCATTGGCGCGTCGGACGATGCGCTCGACGTCGACACCGGCGCGATCGTCAACGTCGATACCTTCATCTCGGTGCAGCGCGCCAGCACGGGCGACTCGATTATCGAACTCGACTCGAACGATGCTGTCGGCACGCCGATCAACGCCATCCCGCGCACCCGCCTGCAGGTCAACAACGCCACCATGGTGGAGCGCATTGCCGGTTCCAACGCCGCTATGCTGCGCCTGCGCGGCGGTGCGCTGTTCGGGCTGACCAACGCGGTCATGAACCGTCTCGACGGCACTGGCACGCACTGCTTCCGCGTTGACGAGCAGGTGACGGTGGACAACCTGATCGGCGTCAACTCGGTGGTCTGCGACGGCGGCGCTGATCGTCAGGTCCGCGGTGGTGCCGCCGGTTCGACGCTCGAAACCAACGCGCGCAATGCGATCACGGGCGGATCGAACGTGAACCTCAACTTCACGATCACTCTGGTCGACACCGTGGTCAACGGCACCGGCGAAAACGGTGTCACCGCCTTTGACGCCTCGACCCGTTCGCCCTTCTTCCCGACCCGGACCTTCATCGGTGCGGTGCAGAATGCCGCAGGGCTCGATCCCTTCCGCGGCTGGACCTGCAACTCAACGGTGTTCAACTTCGGTGGCACCGGCACTGCTTGCACCACACTGCCGGTCTTCAGCTGATCGCGCCTTTCGGATGGGGGAGGCGCGGCGTTGCAGCGCGCGCCTCCCCCGTTCTTTCTTTCCGGCCTGCAGGGGGCCAGCTGATTTCAAGGGCCTTATTCATGAGGGGGTCTCGTTTTATGTTGACCGGCACGCGCCTGGCAGGGCTGCTGCTTCTCACCACGTCGCTCACCGTTCCGTCCGTGCTCCATGCGCAGGATGACGAGGCGGCGCAGGACGCGCTGACCGAAGAGGTCGAAGGCGAACAGCCTGAAGACGAGCTTCAGGACACTGACATCTCGATCCCGGGGGGCGAAATCATCGTCACCGGGCGTCGCAACCGCAACCCGGAACGCTCCTCGACCCAGGTCCTTAATGTCCTGACCGAAGCCGACATCGCCCGCACCGGTGACGGCAACATCGCTGGCGCGCTGGGTCGTGTGAGCGGCCTGTCGCTGGTCACAGGCGGGCGCGTGTTCGTGCGCGGTCTGGGTGATCGTTACTCGTTGGCGATGCTCAACGGCCTGCCCCTGCCCAGCCCCGAGCCGCTGAGCCGCGTGGTCCCGCTCGACATCTTCCCGACCAGCGTGATCTCCTCCAGCCTCGTGCAGAAGACCTATTCGGCCAACTTCCCGCTCGAATTCGGCGGCGGGGTGATCAACCTCACGACCAAGGCAGTGCCGGTCGAAGACTTCCTCTCGATCAGCGTCAGCGGCAGCGGCGATACCGAGACCACCTTCCAGAACGGGTTGACCTATTTCGGCAGCGACTGGGATGTCTTCGGCTTCGACAACGGCAATCGCAACATTCCCTCGAACCTTCAGGCCTTCTTCGACAGCGGGAACCGCATCGACGCGGTAAGCCCGGCGGTCAGCGGCCCGATTGCTGCGCAACTGTTCCCGACCAACCTCGTGACCCTGCAACGCGTCGATAACCTGCGCCCCAATTTCAGCGCCAATTTGACGGGCGGCGTGTCGGTCGACCTCGGCGACACAACCTCGCTCGGCATCATCGCCACGGCGGGGATTACGAACAAGTATCGCAATCGCTCGGTGCTCAGCCAGGTCGGTAATTCCGATCTGACCGAACTCAACGAATCCGGTACGACGTTCATTACCGACAACACCGTCCTGGTAAACGCGCTGCTCGGCATCGGCCTCGATATCGGCGAGCACACGGTACGCTGGACCAACCTCTACATCCGCGATACGCTCAAGACCGCGCGGCTGGGCGAACGCACCGACTTCCTGCTCGGGCAGGACGGTTTCAACTTTGTCGAGCAGCAGACCGGCTGGTTCGAACGCCAGTTGATCGACACCCAGATCGTGACCGAGCTGAATTTCGGCAAGCTCGATGTCGACCTGCGCGGCGGCTTTGCCCGCACAGATCGCGAGGCACCGTTCAACTCGACCTTCGAATATGTGCGCACCAACAACCCGGACGACCCGTTCGGCAATCTGTTCGTGGCTAATATCGGCGGTATCAGCGGGCAGCAGTTCGCCAATCGTCCGCTGGCCGAATTCGACGATCTGCAGGAAGACCAGTATTTCGGCGGGATCGACGTGTCCTACGATGTGCTCGACAACCTCGATCTGACGGTCGGCTATGCCTATTCCGACACCAGTCGGCGGTCGTCCAGCCGGGCGTTTCAGCCGCTGGTATCCTGCGGCACAGTGTGCAACGGTTTCCTGACCGGAGATCAGTCGAGCGCTCTGATCCTCGCATTGGGCCTGCGCCAGCCGGGCGACATCGTCAACGGGGCGACCACGGCGACCTCTTCGGCACCCTTGACGCTTGCCGACGGAACAGTGGTGCCTGCCGGCAGCCGGTTCTTCGACGTGACGATCCTCGAACGCTCGCCGTTCCCGGTGTTCGACGCGGCGCTGACAGTGCACGCGGCCTACGGCCAGGTGCGCTGGGTGCCGACCGAGACCGTCACGGTCGAAGTCGGCGGGCGCTTCGAGGACGCGGTGCAGACCGTGGCCATTGACCAGACGATCTTCACCACCCCGATTGCCGGGGCCATCCCGACCGACCTCAGGAACGATTACCTGCTTCCGGGTGCCGTGGTGACCTGGGAAGCGACGGATGATTTGCAGTTCCGCCTCTCGGCCTCGCAGACCATCGCCCGCCCGCAATTCCGCGAGCTGGTCGAACAGCTCTACTTCGATCCGGAATCGAACCGCCGCTACATCGGTAACCCGTTCCTGCAAGACAGTGAGCTCCTGAACCTTGAAGCACGCGCTGAATATTACCTTGGTGGGCGCAACCGGGTGAGCGTCGCCGGTTTCTTCAAGGACATCCAGAACCCGATCGAAAACTTCCTGATCTTTGTTCCGGGCGAATTGCGCACGAGCTTCGCCAACGCGCCCGGGGCCGAGCTGTGGGGCGTGGAATTCGACGCATCGAAGACCTTCGACCTGTTCGACATGGGAGGGCTCTTCGCGACAAAGCAGCTGTTGCTCGGGGCCAACTACACTTTCAGCCAGTCAAGTATCTCGGTCTCGCCGGGTGATCTTGCCCCGGTGCCGGGCACGCCCGATCAGGACGCCAGCCTGCTGTTCGATGCAGGTGATGCGCTGGTAGGCCAGTCGGACCACGTTGCCAACCTGACGGTCAGCATCGAAGACACCGAGAAGGTCCAGCAACTCACCCTCCTCCTCAACTACGCAAGCGAGCGGGTCACACTGCGCGGCGGGCCGCTGCCCGACGTGGTCGAGGACCCGGGCCTGAGGGTAGATTTCGTCGCCCGCACCGAGCTGAAGCTGGGCGGCCTCCCGCTTGAACTGAGCTTCGATGTGCGCAACATCTTCGGGCGCGACAACTTCGAGTTCCAGGAGTTCGGCGGCAACCGCATTGACATCAACACGTTCGATGTCGGCACGAGTTTCTCGATCGGGATCAGAGCGGACTTCTGATCGCCCGTTCCTCTCACGGCATAACAAAAGGGCCGCCCCTTACCCGGGCGGCCCTTTCCAGTTATTCGCGCCAATCGGGCCGCGCAGGCCTCATGCCAGATCGAAGACATATCCCAGCGATCGCACGGTGCGCAGGGGGTTGCCGCCGCCCGCAGCCTTGATCGCGCGGCGCAGGCGACCGATCCACACGTCCACCGTCCGCTCGTCGATCGGCGGTTCGCGCTTGCCGAGGCCGTTGATGAGGTCCTCGCGGGTCAGCACGCGATTGGGGTTTTCGGCGAGAAAGCGCAGCAGGCGAAACTCATTGGGCCTCAGCACGATCGGCACCTCGTTCCAGCGCGCCTGCAATGCCGCCATGTCGATCGTCAGCGCGCCGAGCGCGAAACGGCGCGTCGCCTGCCGCTCAACCCCGCGCGATTGCAGCGCGAGCACCCGGTCGAGCACTGCGGTGCGGGTCAGCGGGCCGATCACATAGTCGTCCGCCCCGGCGCGCAGCGCGCGGCGGCGGTCCTCGGGATCGTCCTCCTCGAGCACCATCGTCACATGGGCATCCGCAGTGCGCGGGTCGGCGCGAAGGCGCCGACACATCTCGAGCCCTGCAAGCTCGGGCATGACCCAGTCGACGAAAGCCCACATCGGTCCCTCGACCAGCCGCCGCGGTCCGTCGGGGCCGAGCCGGTCGAAGGTGAAGCGCCGCTGGTCGTGGACAAAATCTTCGAGGCTTTCGCCCAGTTCACTCGTCAGGAAGATATTGACGACATCCATGTGCTGCTCGTCCCGGTTTGTGTCCGAGTGGCGCAGCGGTGTGACGCGTTTGTGACTGGATTGCAGCGATGTGTAAGCGCTGTGCGACAGACTGCCGCGCGGCCCGAATCAGGACAGCGTCATCCCCCCGTCGACGATCAGCGTCTGCCCGGTGATGTAGGACGCCAGCGGCGAGGCAAGGAACAAGGCAGCCCCGGCCATGTCTTCTGGCGTGCCCATGCGTCCGAGGGGGATTTTCCTCAGGCTCGCCTCGCGCCGATCGGGGTGGTCGGTAGTGACGCTGGTGAGCTTGGTCGGCACGAGGCCAGGGGCGATGCCATTGACCCGGATGCCATCGCGCGCCCAGGCCTCGCCCAGCGTTCTGGTGAGGCTCGCCGCGCCCGCTTTGGAGGCCGCATAGGCGGGGGTGCCGAAGGTCGATTTGAATGCGGCGACGCTTGAGACGATGATGATCGCACCCCTGCTCGCCGCCAGCGCGTCATGGAAGGCGCGAGCGACATCCATCACCGAATTGAGGTTGATGTCGACCACCTGATCCCAGCCTTCGCGGGTAAATTCCTGCCGCCCATAACGCACGGTGCCCTGACACAGCACCAGCACATCAAGCGGGCCAAAGGTGGCCGACAGCCGGTCCGCCGCCTTGCGATCGGTAAGGTCCAATTGGCGGTATTCGAGGCCGGTGAAATCACTGTCCTCGGCCTCAAGGTAATCCCCGAAATCGGGCCGCGTGCCGGTGACGGTAACACTCGCCCCGCGCTTCCGAAACCCGTGCGCAATCCCGTTCCCGATCCCGCTCGAGCCGCCGATGACAAGGATACATGTGCTGGAGAAGTCGAGCGGGTCAGTCATTACGGTGGTCCTAGACCGCGTGGGTCACAAACAGCACCCCCTGCGCCGCCAGCACCAGCAGCAACACGACCATCAGGAGGCGTTTGAATTCCGATGTCATTGGCGAGCTACTCAAATGCTCCGCGAGATCACTTCCTTCATGATCTCGTTCGTCCCGCCGAAGATCCGGGTGACGCGCGCATCGCGCCACAGGCGGGCGATGGCGTATTCGTTCATGTAGCCTGCCCCGCCGTGGAGTTGCAGCGCGGTGTCGCAGCATTCCCATTGCAAGTCGGTGTGCCACAGCTTCGCCGCGCTCGCCTCGTCGGTGGTAAGCTCGCCCGCGAGGTGCTTGCGGATCGCCCAGTCGAGATGCGCCCAGCCCACCTGCAACTTGGCCTTGAGGTCCGCGAGGGTGAACTTGGTGTTCTGGAACTCGAACACGGTCTTGCCGAAGGCCTTGCGGTCCTTGGTGAAGTTCACCGCCTCGTCGAACGCCCGCTGCGCTGCGGCCTGCGCGCCGACCGCAATGCCGAGGCGTTCCTGCGGCAGTTCCTCCATCAGGTGCACGAAGCCCATGCCCTCGCCGCCGAGGATGTTGGTCATCGGCACGCGGCAGTCGTTGAAGAACAGCTCGGAGGTGTCAGCGGCGTGCTGGCCGATCTTGTCGAGATTGCGGCCGCGCGCGAAGCCGGGGGTTTCGGCGTCGATCAGCACCAGCGATATGCCTTTGGCGCCCTTGTCGGGATCAGTCTTGGCGACCACGATCACGCAATCGGCGTTCTGGCCGTTGGTGATGTAGGTTTTCGAGCCGTTTATGACGAGGTGATTGCCGTCCTTCCTCGCCGTGGTGCGGATGCCCTGGAGGTCGGAGCCCGCGCCCGGTTCGGTCATGGCGATGGCGGTGATGATGTCCCCGCTGACCATGCCGGGCAGGTATTTCGCGCGCTGTTCGGGGGTGCCGAGTCGCTCAAAATAATTAGCCGTGATGTCGTTCTGGAGCGTGAAGCCGGCCGACGATCCGAGGTAGGACAGCTCCTCGGTCAGGACGCAGTTGAAGCCGAAATCGAGGCCGAGGCCGCCGTTATCCTCCTTGACCGTCGGGCACAGCAGCCCCACCTCGCCCACCGCCTTCCACACCGAGCGCGGGACGATGCCGTCGGCTTCGTGCTGGTCGAGATGGGGGGTGAGATGCTCGGCGAAGACCTTTCGGACGGTGTCGCGAAAGGCCTCGTGATCTTCGTTATAGGCGGTTCGGTGGACGGTCGCGAGCATCTCAGGTTCTCTCCGGGGGGATGGGTTTTGATTTGCTCGCGTTGAACCGCGCCTGCGGGTGGGGGTCAAGCGCGAAAGTGGGGGTGGGGCTAGTTGAACCAGCCAATACCTTGTTCGACTGATTGCAACTTAGGAGCGCCGTTGGGGTCTCTCTAATTCGTGAAGGGCGGCGCCCTCATTGCCGCCAATTCATCATCCGAGGGAAACTCTAGATCCGCGAACTTAGCCACGCCAAAGAACCTCGCGGTTATAGGCCCAAACCGGTCCGCGACAGAGCGCGCCAAGCGGACATCTTCGTCCAACTGAAGCGGCCCCCAAAATGACCGGACAGGACCTCACACTTATGTAAGAGTGAGGCATATGACCGACAGTAATCCCAGGAGCTATGTGCATGCGGAGGTTCTCGG
>Ga0208370_100154_pt1 | contig 21432 bp, 21 predicted proteins | sample Subbio12Jun_QV11_FD_184822 | JGI IMG/M metagenome (GOLD analysis project Ga0208370, IMG submission 184822) | Serpentinite rock and fluid subsurface biosphere microbial communities from McLaughlin Reserve, California, USA -CR12Jun_QV11 (SPAdes) | ecosystem: Environmental > Terrestrial > Deep...
GGTGTAGATTGAGATGATCGCATGGGGTGGGGCATGCCCCACCCCATGCGATTTCGATCTCGGTGGCCACCGGGCTCATCGGTAAGGTGGAGTTACCACACTTCACACGCCCACCGAGGAGTTGATCCCGATGACCGACGACAGACTACCGCTTGCCGAGCTGATGGCGAAGACTGGAGATGGAGATTTCCTGCGCACGATCGCCGAGAGCGTATTACAGATCATCATGGAGGCCGACGTCGATGGCCTGGTCGGCGCTAGCCGACACGAGCGCTCCGGCGACCGGACGACCTGGCGGAACGGCTACCGCGACCGCAGCCTCGATACCCGGCTCGGCACGCTCAACTTGAGGATTCCCAAGCTACGGACCGGCGCCTACTTCCCTGGCTTCCTGGAACCCAGGAAGACCGTCGAGAAGGCGCTGGTCGCGGTGATCCAGGAGGCGTGGATCGCCGGCGTCAGCACCCGGCGTGTCGACGAGCTGGTGCAGGCCATGGGCATGACCGGCATCTCCAAATCCTCGGTGTCCAAGCTGTGCAAGGATATCGACGAACGTGTCCATGCCTTCCTTAAGCGGCCGCTCACCGGCGACTGGCCCTACCTCTGGCTCGATGCTACCTACCTCAAGGTGCGCGAGGGCGGGCGGATCGTCAGTGTCGCCGCGATAATAGCCGTTGCCGTCAACACCGAGGGCAAGCGCGAAATCGTTGGCCTTCACATTGGACCCTCCGAAGCCGAGCCATTCTGGTCGAGCTTCCTCAAGGACCTCGCACGCCGCGGACTGACCGGCGTGAAGCTGGTCATCTCCGATGCCCACGAGGGCCTCAAGGCAGCGATCACTCGCGTGCTCAGCGCCACCTGGCAGCGGTGCCGCGTCCACTTCATGCGCAATGCCCTGGCCTACGTGCCCAAGGGCCAGAACACCGTCGTCGCCGCTGCCATCCGCCAGGTCTTCCTCCAGCCCGACCATGCCGCCGCGACACAGGTCTGGCGCCAGGTCGCCGACCAGTTGCGTACCCGCTGGCCAAAGCTCGGCGCCTGCATGGACGATGCCGAGCACGACGTGCTGGCCTACATGACCTTCCCCGAGCAGCACCGCGTCAAATTACATTCCACCAATCCAGTGGAACGCCTGAACAAGGAAGTGAAGCGCCGCGCCGATGTCGTCGGCATCTTCCCGAACGAGGATAGCATCATCCGCCTCGTCGGCGCCGTCCTGCTGGAGCAGAATGACGAATACCAGCTCCAGCACCGCTACATGCAGATCGAGGGCATGGCCGCCCTTGCTACACCAATGATCGAGGAGGCACAGCCGCTACAGATTACACCCAAGGCCGCCTGAAAATGCAGCCCGCTGGCCACACCCAATTCTACACCACATTGACGGACGCGACCCAAGTTCGCCCCTGATCTGCTTGAAGCGCTACAGTTCAGGGCCGGAAAGGGCAGCGCGAAAACGATTGCCGCTATCGAGATGCTGCGCGACCTCAATAGGTCGGGCAAGCGCGATCTGCCTGCCGACGCTCCGATGCCCTTCCGCAAGGAATGGCAGAAAATCGTCATGGGCGATGACGGCAAGATCAATCGGCGGCTCTGGGAAATCGCGACTATCGCGCATCTGCGCAACAAGCTGCGCTCCGGTGATGTCTGGGTGGAACGATCGACGGGATACCGCCAGTTCGACAGCTACCTGCTAAGCGAACCGAAGGCCAAGCCGATCGTGTCGGCTCTTGGTCTGCCACCCACAGCCCGCGAATGGCTCGAACAGCGGGGCCGCGAACTGGACTGGCGGCTGAAGAAATTCGCCCGGAGCCTGAAGCGCGACGCTCTGGAGGGTGTGCGATACCGCGACGGCCGCCTCCAGATATCCCCCGTTCGTACGATCGCAACGCCCGACGCCGAAGCCCTGGCCGACCGGCTCGATGCGATGATGCCACGCATCCGTATCACCGAACTGCTACATGAGGTGGCGCAGGAAACTGGCTTTCTTTCGGCGTTCACCAACCTGCGCACCGGCGAGCTATGTCCCAATGAAAATGCGCTGCTCGCCACGATCCTCGCCGACGCCACCAATCTCGGCCTGTCGCGCATGGCCGCCGCGAGCCAGGGCGTCACGCGCGATCAACTCCTATGGACCCATGACGCCTATATCCGCGACGAGAGCTACCGCGCGGCGCTCGCCGTCCTCATCAACGCGCACCACCGCCTGCCATTCTCGCGGGTATGGGGCGACGGCACAACGTCCAGTTCCGATGGTCAGTTCTTCAGGGGCGCGAAGCGCGGCGCATCGGGCGGCGACATCAACGCCCGCTATGGCGTCGATCATGGCTTCAGCTTCTACACCCATGTTTCCGATCAGCGCGGGCCCTACCACGTCAATGTGATCTCGGCCGCCACGCATGAAGCGCCCTATGTCCTCGACGGCCTCATCAGCCATGGCACCGATCTCAGGATCGTCGAGCATTACACCGACACCGGCGGAGCGACCGATCATGTCTTCGCCCTGTGCGCGATGCTGGGATTTCGCTTCTGCCCGCGCCTGCGCGACTTTCCGGACAGGCGGCTTGCGCCGATCGCGCCGGTTTCGGCCTATCCGTCCATCGCCCCGTTGTTGGGCAAGCGTATCCGCACCGACATCATCAATGAACAATGGGACGACGTGCTGCGCCTCGTGGGGTCGATCAAGGCTGGCCACGTCGCGCCGTCGGTCATGCTGCGAAAGCTCGCCGCCTACGAACGGCAGAACCAGCTCGACGTCGCACTACAGGAGATCGGCAAGATCGAACGGACCCTGTTCATGCTGGACTGGCTTGAAAATCCCGATCTGCGCCGGCGATGCCATGCCGGCCTTAACAACAGCGAACAGCGCCATGCCCTGACGCAAGCGATCTACACCTTCCGCCAGGGCCGCATCATCGACCGCAGCCATGAAGCTCAACAATATCGGGCATCAGGCCTCAACCTAGTCATCGCGGCGATCGTCTATTGGAACACGATCTACATGGCCGACGCCGCCCAGCATCTGCGATCGGCAGCGGCCCCGGTCCCCGATGATCTGCTTGTCCATACGTCGCCGGTTGGCTGGGAGCATATTGCCTTTTCCGGCGATTTCCTCTGGGATCGAGCCGCCGCTTCCGCTGGCCGCAAGGCCCTCAATCTTCCGCCGGACAGCCGCGCCGCCTAAGCGTTCCTCGGTTGTTCTCCCTTAGCGTTGTTTAGCGTACCTTCCACGCTATGCCCTCAAAAAGCCCAAGGTTGCCGCTGTCGCGCTGGCGAACAAGAACGCTCGCATCATCTGGGCGATGTTGGCGAGTGGCGAGGCTTACCGGGAAACGGAGCTGTCAGCCGCCTGAGAGATCGCGCCCAAGGGCGCTACACCAGTTGGAGAGGGCAGACTGAACTGACGCAACAAGCCGGTTGAAACCGCCGGAGCAGGAGAACCCGTCCGACCCCAGCACTTCGAGTGCGTGCAACTGGGAGGGACCTGAACCGCGCGAATGGCATCAGGGCCAGCGGCCATGCAAAGCCGCGCAAATAGGCCGGACACATGGGCGCCACGACCAGCCAGCGCAGCGCAAAAATACCCTTGCCAACGGAGAGCCGTCCACACAGGGGTCGTTTCCTGAATGTCGCGTTTCGGCGAGATATGCGTCGAATCTGCCAGGCAGGTTTATAGGGGCGCAAGTCCCAGAGGATCGCCCAAAGGTCGGATCGGCCGACGACCGCCCTTCCCTCGCCTGCTGAGCATCATCGAATAGCGACGACCTTGGTTTTGGCGGCATCGGCTACCGCCTTCCAGCTCCGGTCACTGGTCCATGCCGGAAGACCGTCACGCTGCGCCAGCGCAAGACAGAAGCGGTCGCCGAGCGATAGCCCGTGATCGGCTGTGACCGCCCGCAATCGCCCGGCCATTTGCGCCAAGGCCTTATCGGTCGGCACGATCGTCATTGGCAACGGATCGAGCATCGCGTCGACCTCACGCTCTGGCATGCCAAGATGGATGAAGTGGGTGACCACCTCAGCGTAGTTGATCGTGCAGATCCGGGCGTCTGCTATGGCGGCGGCGACTTTATCAGCGCCCTTCTCACCTTTCAGCATGGCAATGAGGGCGGAGGCGTCCAGTACGATCTCGCTCACTCTCCGCTGTCCTCGCGGCGCTTGGCCAGGAACGCCTCGACCGACGCGTCTGGGTTCCCTTCGGTGTACTGCTTCGCCAAAGCCTGAGCGCGGGCAACAGCCTGTGCGGCTGTTCGTAGCACGAGACCATCCGGCGTCTCATCCAGATAGACTGCGCCGCCGCCGACGAGCCCGAGCCGCTTGCGGATGTCCGCCGGGAGGCTCATCCGACCATTGGGCGTGATGTTGACCTGAACTGTCATACGGGCTCCGACTGCTGCTGTGTTGGTCGAGGGGGCAATCTAGCCGGAGTGCTCCTGAAATTCAACAAAATGCAAATTGCGACACAAATTATCAATCGGACCACATAGAGGTTTGTGTGTCGCAACCGTCAAAAAGCGACTCAACGCCACATTTTTGCCAGAGCACCTACCTCTCGCAACAGCGATGGCGCCTTGCCGCAGCTTGTCCGAAAGGGATCGCTCACCGGACACTTTGCGGTACAACAACAGGCACGGAGGCCAGCCGCACCTCGCCTTCGCAACTCCGGCCTGCGGGATTTCTCATTGAGGTGGTACGCTTCATTTTCTCAAACGGGGGCCTCATCCGTTACAAATGACCAACACCCTCATCAGATATGCCCGCTGCTCGACCGACAAGCAGGATCTCACCGCCCAGCGCCGGGCGCTGATCGAATTCGGCGTGCCCGAGGATCGCATCTACACCGACCTTGGTTCGACCTCCCGCGACCGCCCCGGCCTTGCCCAGCCGGTAGCGGCAGTGCGCGTCGGCGAGACAATGGTCGTACCACACTAGGCTCGTATCGCCTGATCCGCACCGGATGCCCGTGCGATCGCTGACAATTAGGAAAATCACGGCGTGAGACTCGCGTCGGGCGAGCAAGTCGAGAGATCAGCAGTTTTGTAGTAGAAACGGTGCCCCTGCCTCCGAAGCCCGACCAGCTCACCGCCTTTGCGATCCCCGGACGCAACAAGACCCTCACCGGTTTCCCGGGGAGGGCCTTGTGAATACAGAAGCCTCTGTATCAGTGCTTCAATAGGGAATTTCCCTTTCGGGATGATCCTTCACAGTGAAGCTCTGTTACCGTGGCTTCCCTACCGATTTGCCGAAATCACGATTGCCGATTGACCTTGCCGGGTCAAGGCGCTTCTTTCGAAAGAAAGGGGAAAGTAATGAGCGGCGTCGTTTTTGGTATCGATCTGGGCATTGCATCTTGCGGGTGGGCCGTGCTGCGCCACCCTACCTCGGACGATCCATCCGGCGAGATCGTCGCGATGGGATCGTGGATCTTCGATGTTCCAGAGACCGACAAAGAACGGACGCCAACCAACCAGATCAGGCGCGGCAATCGCCTGCTGCGCCGGGTGATCCGCCGCCGTGCACAACGGATGGGAGAAATCCGCCGCCTGTTTGCCCAGCACGGGTTGCTGGCCGGCAACGAACCGGATGCGCTGAAGCGCGCCGGGCTTGATCCGTGGGAATTGCGCGCGCGAGGGCTGGATAAGCCACTCTCGCCCGCCGAGTTCGCCGTTGCCCTAGGCCATATCGCCAAGCGACGTGGGTTCAAATCAGCGAAAAAGGGCAAGGAAGCGAATACCGCCGGTGACGACCAGAAGATGCTCAAGGCGCTGGAGGCGACCAGAGAGCGGCTCGGCCGCTATCGGACTGTCGGCGAGATGTTTGGCCGTGATGCAGATTTCCGTGACCGCAAGCGCAATCGCGATGGCCTGTTCGACCGCACCCAAAGTCGTGGTGATCTGGTCCACGAGGTTGCCAAGCTGTTCGAGGCACAACGCCGTTTGGGCAATGATACGGCTTCAGCCGCCCTTGAAGCTGAGTTCACCGCCATCGCCTTTCGCCAGCTGGAGATGCAGGACAGCGAAAAGCTGGTTGGCATGTGCCAGTTCGAGCCCAGGGAAAAGCGCGCCGCCAGATTTGCTCCGTCGTTCGAGAAGTTCCGCCTGCTCGGCAAGCTGGTGAACCTGCGCATTACCACGCCGGAGGGTGAGCGCCCGCTTACGCCCGAGGAGATCAGACTGGCAGCGGGCGATCTAGGCAAAACGGCCAAGCTCTCTGTCAAGGAGGTGCGCAAGCGGATCGGGTTGCCAGCGGATCAGCGATTCACTGCATTCAAGCCGGAGGAAGAAGCGCAGGACATCGCTGCGCGCAATGGCGAAGCCATGCACGGCACCAGGAAGCTGCGCGATGCGCTAGGCGAAGTGCTGTGGACGGAATTGCAGGACACGCCGGAGCACCTTGACCAGATTGCTCATGTCATCAGCTTTCACGAAACGGCTGACAAGATTGGCGAGGAATTGCACAGGCTGGGCCTTCCCGCCGGAGCGGTCGACGCGCTGCTGGAAGACCTCGCCGCGTTTTCACGGTTCAAGGGGGCGGGTCATATCTCCGCAAAGGCGGCGCGCGCGCTGATCCCGCACCTCGAAGCGGGGCTGCGTTACGATCAGGCTTGCGAGGCCGTTGGCTATGACCATGCCGCGTCCCGCTGGAGAAAGCGCGAACAGGTAGCGGACAAGGCGGGATTCAATGCTCTGGTGAAATCGATGGGCGACGAAATCGCCAATCCTGTCGCACGGAGATCCCTCACCGAAGGGTTGAAGCAGCTTTGGGCGATGCGCAATCGTTGGGGCCTGCCCGATGCCGTGCACATCGAGATGGCGCGCGATGTTGGCAACAGCCTTGAAAAGCGAAACGAGATCAAGCGCGGCATCGACAAGAATACGGCAGAGCGCGAACGCCAACGCAGTGAAGTCCGCGAACTGCTGGGCATCGAGGATGTGAACGGCGATACGTTGCTGCGCTACCGCTTATGGAAGGAACAGGCCGGACGCTGCCCTTACACGGACAAGGCGATTCCAGCGACCGCAATCATTGCAACCGACAACAGCCACCAGGTCGACCATATCCTCCCATGGTCGCGGTTCGGTGATGATAGCTACTCCAACAAGGTGCTCTGCACGGCGCGGGCAAATCAGGAGAAGAAGGGGCAAACACCGTTCGAATGGATCATGTCTTCGCAAGGCGAGGAGGCCTGGAATACCTTTCTCGCCCGGATCGAAGGGAACACCGCGTTTCGGGGCGCGAAGAAGCGCAACTACGTCCTGAAGAATGCGAAGGAGGCGGAAGAACGCTTCCGCACCCGCAACCTCAATGACACACGATACGCCTGCCGCCTGCTCGCTGAAGCCGTGAAGCTGTTTTACCCGGAAGGCGACCGGCAGGAAAAAGGCGGCAACCGCCGCGTGTTCACGCGACCGGGCGGGCTGACCTCGGCCCTGCGCCATGCGTGGGGCGTCGAGTCCCTGAAAAAGGTTGATGGCAAGCGCGTCGAGGATGCCCGCCACCACGCTCTCGATGCACTTGTCGTTGCTGCGATCGGAGAATGGGAAGTGCAGCGGCTCACCCGGTCATACCAGGAATGGGAACAGAAAGGCCTTGCCCGCCCGCTGCGCCAGGTTGATCCGCCATGGGGCGATGCCGCCAGCTTCCGCCGAGAGGTCAAGGAGGCCTATGACAATGTTTTTGTCGCGAGACCTGAACGCAGACGTGCTCGCGGCGAGGGTCACGCCGCGACCATCCGGCAGGTCAAGGAGCGCGATGGCGCGCTTGTCGTCTATGAACGGAAGTCGATCGCCGACCTTTCCGAAAAGCGATTGCAAGACATCAAAGACCCGGAACGAAATCAGGGCGTGATCGAGGCGATCCGGGAATGGATCGCCAATGGAAGGCCTGCCGACAGTCTGCCGCGTTCCCCTGCCGGAGATGAAATCCGCAAGGTTCGGCTTCGGACAAAAGGAAAACCTGCCGTGCATGTCAGGGGCGGCACGGCAGATCGCGGCGAGATCGTACGGGTCGACGTGTTTGCGCGGCCCAACAAGCGGGGCAAGGACGAGTTCTACCTTGTGCCAATCTACCCTCATCACGTGATGAACAAGCGTGACCGGCCTACGCCGCCGGTGAGGTCTGTCGTCGCATACAAGGATGAGGACGAATGGACGCTGATCGATGACAGCTACAAGTTCAAGTTCAGCCTCCATCCAAGAAGCTATATCGAGGTGACAAAGCCCACGGGCGAATTGCTGGCTGGATACTTCCAGGGACTGAATAGGTCGACCGGTGCCATCAATCTCTCGAACCCGAGAGACCCCCGCTTGTTAGCCGATGACAATGGCAATTCGATGCAAAGCATTGGCGCAAAAACTTTGTTAACCATGAAAAAGTACAGTGTGGATCGCTTCGGCGTACGTTCCGAAGTGAAATCCGAGGTCCGCACATGGCATGGCGTGGTCTGCACATCTCCAATCCCGCCAGACTGACGCATCGCAGCCGTCAGATCGTTGTCGATCCTGAAGAAGGCGATGAGGCGCTCACCTTCCCGGTCGAAGACATCGCGTGGATAATTCTCGATACCCCGCAAGTCTCCGTAAGCGGCTCCCTGCTCAGCGCCTTGGCAGAAAACGGTGTTGCGATGGTGGTTCCAGACGCGAAACACCATCCGGCCGGAATGCTCCTGTCATTCCACCAGCATCATGCGCAAGCCGCCATCGCCCACGCTCAGATCGGGATGAGCCAGCCGCTGAAAAAACGGCTGTGGCAAAAGCTCGTTTCCGCCAAGATTGAAAACCAAGCCGCCGTCCTGCGCGGAATTGGAAGTGATCATGCAACCGCTCTGTCCGCCATGGCGGGACGGGTTGGTTCGGGCGATCCTGACAATCTGGAGGCCCAGGCTGCCCGAGCTTATTGGCAGCGCCTCTTTGAAGGGTTCAGGCGCCATGACGAAGACCGACGAAATGGCCTGCTGAACTACGGATATGCTGTGGTCCGCGCGGCTCTAGCACGGTCCTGCGCTGCATCCGGCTTGCTTCCCGCCTTCGGCATTCATCACAGATCCAGAACAAACCCATTCAATCTTGTCGATGATCTCATTGAACCATTCCGACCAGTCGTCGATCGAATGGCCCGTGCACGGGTAACCGCCGAAGAACGAGACGAGATGGACGTCGAGGATCGCCGCCATATGGCGGGCATTCTGAGCGAGAACATCTCGATCGGCGAAGAGCGCTTGACGATTCTTGCAGCAACAGAGGCGGTCGCTGCCAGCCTGGTCAGATCGATCGAAGCCGGCAACGCCACACCGCTGAACACACCGGCGCTTCCGCTGGCCCGGCGCAACTGAGCATGGAGGCCGACGAGGTACGCTTCATGTGGTTGATGGTATTCTTCGACCTGCCGGTGAAAACAAAGCCGCAGCGACGGCGAGCTAGCCAATTTCGCCAGTTCCTCAAGAAGGACGGCTACATGATGCTGCAACTTTCGGTTTACGCGAGGGTCTGCCGGGGGCAAGATGCTGTGGATAAGCATATCCGGCGGGTGCGAAGCAGCCTGCCCAAGGAAGGCAGCGTGAGGACGCTCCAGGTTACGGACAAGCAGTATGGCAGAATGGAATTGATGCTGGGGACAGCGCCAAAAACTGAACAAGTCGGGCCATCCCAGATGGTTCTGCTGTGATTTCGGCGGAGTATTTCCGAGAAAATCACAGCAGTTCCAATCCGTTACCGTCGAGCTATCCTACCATGGGCAAATCGGTAGGGAAACCACGGCCTGTCGTTCCCGCTTCCGGGATCGTCGGTTATCCTACCATGGGCAAATCGGTAGGGAAACCACGGCTGACCTGCAAACAAGTGTAAGGCGCATAAGATCCTACCATGGGCAAATCGGTAGGGAAACCACGGCGTAAACCTGTTGCGCGTTATACCAAGCGCCATCCTACCATGGGCAAATCGGTAGGGAAACCACGGCGTCATTCAAACGCTTAGAGCATTTTCCGCTCATTCCGGTTCGTATCCACATGATCTGAAGTAATTGGCGCACTCGTCTGGCTGGAAGATGTCGACGAGCCTGCCGATGAGATCCCAGAGGCCGCGGACGGTGCGCTCGCCAGCCTTGCGCAGCATGGCTTTGAGCCGGGAGAAGGCCTTCTCGATCGGGTTGAAGTCGGGGCTGTATGGTGGAAGGAAGCGCAAGGTGGCACCGACCGCTTCGATCTTCTCCTTTACTGCTGCCCGCTTGTGGCTTGAGAGGTTGTCCATGACGACGATGTCACCGGGGCGAAGTTCGGGCACCAAGACCTGCGTCACGTAGGCTTCGAACCAGTCGCCGTTGATCGGGCCGTCGAGGACCATGGGCGCGACCATGCCGGTCATGCGCAGGCCGGCCACCAGTGTGGTGGTTTTGCGGTGACCGTGCGGGAAGCCCATCCGCAGCCGCTCACCTTTCCGGCAGCGGCCATGGCTGCGGGTCATATTGGTGGCGGTCCACGTCTCGTCGATGAAGACCAAGCGCTCGGGGTCGAGATCGAGCTGGCCGTCGAACCAGCGCTGCCGTTGCCTCAGGACGTCGGGCCGGTCTTGCTCGACCGCGTGCCCGATCTTTTTTTACGCGTGATCCCATGCCGCGCGAAGAAGCGATGCACGGTGCCGATGCCCACCGGCACACCGCGCTCGGCAAGCCGCGCCTGGATCTCGGTTAGGGTGATGTCGCCCTGCTCGGCGAGCAGCTCCTTGATGAAGCTTCCGTGCGCCTCGATCCTGCCTGAGTGCCGGTCACCACCGCGAGGCTTGGCGACCGCCCTGCCATGCTGAAGTGCAAGGCGCCTCCAGCGAATGGCGCTCGAGATGCTGACATCAAAATGCGCCGCAGCCGCTCGGCAACTCATGCCGCCGTCGATCGCAGCGACAACCCTGTCCCGCAGGTCCTGTGAAAGCGTCCGTGCCATCCATGCTGGCCTCCTGCATCCAGCAAAAAGGATGAATCAGAACTGCGCCCGTAAGGGAATCCCCGCTGAGTCAGAACGTGGGGAAAACGCACTAAGGCTTCCAAGGATATCCTACCATGGGCAAATCGGTAGGGAAACCACGGCCAAATCGACCTGACAGGCCCAAATGGGCCTGTCAGGTCGATCGGCGCGGAACGCGCCGAAATGCTGTCAGGAGGATTCAACGTGATCGGTCGCGCGAGTTCTCAGGCGACTGCGTCGAGTCCCTTACGTTGGATGATCGAAAGTAGCCGCAGCGCGGGACCCCCTGGCCTCTTTTTCCCTCGCTCCCAATCGGAAACAAGGTTCTTGGATACATTGAGATAGCGCGCAAAGACTGGCTGCGAGACGTGCTGCGCTTCACGGATCGCTTTGATTTCGTCGGCTGCGAGCAGCACCGCAGGAGCAAGGCATGCCTCGTCGAATTCCGGCAAGGTCTGCTTGTCGATGGCACCAGCCTCATGGAGCCCTTCCATCATCTCATGGACGGCTGCTAGCGCCTCGCTCTTATAGGTCTTGGGCATCGTCATTCACCTCGAACAATCTTCCTTCACGCACCTCGGTATCGATCTGCGCCTGCGTCAGGCCGAGCATAATTCCGGCGGCCCGTTTTTAGGTCCGCAATTTGATCGCATTGAGGTTGGCTATGCCGCTCTTGGCGAAGCCAAAGGCGAACACCGCCCTATCCTCGTGACGAAAGAAGAGCAGCGTGCGGTAACCGCCCGATTTTCCTTCTCCTTGGCGCGCGACACGCTGCTTAATGAGGCCGCCGCCAAGGTCGGCGTCGATTAAGCCTCGTTTTGCCTGATCGATGGACCCAACTAGTTTCGCGTCACTTATGCCATCATTTCCTTATCGACAGCTGCGCGAGCGACCTCTCCTGCTCCGCACGCGCCGCCTGCTGCCGAAGCTGCTTGCGATGGGCGCGCTCGCCATGTGCTGCCCGCGCCTCGTTGAACATAATGACCAGCTGCAGCACGGTGATCGGGTCGCGGAGATAGCTGCTGGTGAGCCGCGCCTCGATCTCCGTCAGGAGATGTGGCCTTTCCCGCTCGCTTGCCGCCATGGTTGCCGCAGCGATGTCGTTGCTGCTGGCCGGGCGGTCCATCCGTGCAATCGCGGTGAATATCACTGCACCAATTGGCACCATGCTGATGGAGGTGAGGTAAAGGGCCGAGACCCAACGCCTTTCTGGCGAAAGGTCCAATGCAAATATAACGGCGGTCGCTGCCGCAAAGGCCACGAGGAGAGACAGCGGAATTGCGATGGCAACCGGATAACGGCTCGCGAAGAACCGGCCGCGGCTGATGGGGCCGGGGTGCGGCAATCCAGCGATAGGCTGGGCATTTGCGGACGGTTTGTCGGTCATGGTGACTTCCTTGTTTGGAGCATCAGGGAGGCAGTGTTGATCATGCGCCTGCCGTTGAGCGGCGGGCATCAATCGCTCCGCGTGTGATCGAACCCGCCCGCGCTGGTGCCCGGCCAATGATCGAAGCTGCTGCCGGTCGACCCGAAATCATGGTGGTGATGGTCATGACGGTGATGATGGTCGTGGTGTCTGTGGCTGTGGCTGTGCTGAGTGTGGTGGTCGTCCCGGCGGTCCAGATTCACGCCGAAGGGGTTACCGCCGACATCAACACCGCCGATGCCGGGGGTGATCATGGGAAGATCGGTGGCGGGGTTGATTCTGGGCCCCTCGTCGCTGGGGGAGCTTGGCGGGGTGCTCGAGCTGGTGAACAGGCCGGTCAACCATTGGAACAGTCGCATGGGTATCTCCTGTCATTGAAGGGCTGTCGGTGCACGGCCCTTGGGGTGGTGCCCACATGTTCACACGTTCACATGGGCATAGTCTCACATTCTCACTTCAACTCATACCCCTCAAAATCCTGCCTTTTCTCTTGTTCCTCGGGTCGACTAGCGGCCAATGGGGCTCTCGCCGTACTTGCGCAGGACGTCGTCGAAGGCTTCGGCCATGAGGTCCTGGAGGCTGAGGCCATGACGCCGCGCACAGGTGTGCAGAGCCAGCGAGAGCTCGGGGGAGAAGTAACCGGAGATTGCTTTGCGACCGACGCGGCTCGGCGGGGGCCCGACATTAGCGACGACAGGTGCGGGTGCGGTTGATGGGGGTGCCGCACCGTCATCCTTGGGTTTGCGATCGGCCAGGTTGGCGAAGCGGTTCATGCGGATTTCCTCTCATGTGCGAAGGTGGACATGTGGAGCTGTTCACATGCCCACATGTGCAGTTGTTCGATTTCGCTGGCTGCCTTGCCGCCGGGATCGAGTTCGAACACGGTCTGCCCGCCTGCGACCGCGTGACGATAGGCGGCGCGGTCCGGCAGGATGATGGGGCAGGTCTGGCCGCCGAACCCGGCCACCAGCTCGCGAGCGTCGGCATAGATGTGCGGCGCATGGGGAGGCCCGGCGGTGAACACCACGAAGGCGGGACGCGCCAGCAGCTCGACCAGACGGATGGTCGTGCGCATGGCGGCGAGGTCGAAGGCGCTGGGGCGGCAGGGTATCAGCACCAGATCGGCGCACTCGGCTGCCTTGCTGGCGGCGAGATCGGCGTGCGGCGGGGTGTCGATCACGATCAGCTCGGCCCCCTGCGCCGCCGCAGCACCGATCTTGGCCGGGATACGCGGCGGGGCGCTGTCGATCACCTCGGGCGGCGCGCCCTGCCGCCACTCGGCCCATTGCGAGGCGCTGGCCTGTGGGTCGGTGTCGATCAGCAGGCTGATGCGTCCAGCCCGCGCGGCTGCGGCGGCGAGATGGATCGCCAGCGTGGTTTTACCCGCACCGCCCTTCTGGCTGATGATCGCAATTGTTCGGGTGTGAAGCTGTGAAGGCGTGATCATGTGCGGTGGTCCTCATGTTCACATGTGGGCATGTGAGGTTGTGCGAGTGTGCGGGACGTGCGGGCGTAGGGATCCGGGGGCATCATCGCGGTTACATCCCGAAGTCGTAACCGCGGTCGCGCGACAAATCTGGCCCGCTGGACCCGCGCCCCGGTTCGCTGCGCTCGGGTGTCCGCTCCGAAGCCAGTTCACGGTCCTTCTTCTCCGTCGCGGAGGGCAGAGCGTGGCCATTTTCCCGGGCGGTCTCGATCGCGCTGCTTTTCTCGCCGGTTCGGCTCTCCACCTGCCGCTCGACGCGCGAGGGATTGTCAGTCACCAGCGTCGCGTTCTCCGCGATCCGGGTCACCGCGACCAGGAACGAGGCCGAGGTGTTGAGCATCCGCTCGCGCTCGGACATCATGATGATGCCGTCCCTGGCGGTCATCCCTTGCGCGACGTGAACGTTGATGGCGTAGGCAAGGTCGAGCCGCTCGAGCATGGGATCGCCGCGCGGCAGATCGTGGAGCTGGCCGTTGCCTGCCTTCACGGTGATGGTGTCGCCGTCGATGCGGGCAACATGGGCCATGTCGCCGTTGAGCAAGCCGCGCTCTGCGTCCTTGGCGGTCCAGCGGATGCGGTCACCCTCATGCAAGCTGATCTGCTTGGCCTCGAAGATGGTGACCGCGTCGTGCTTGAGGTTCCGCGGCAAGCGGTCGGGATCAAAGCGGCGGATCTCGCCGTCGGGCATGGCGAGTTCGACCTTGCCATCCTTGACGCCGATCACCGTGCCACGTTCGCCGCGGGCAAAGCCCTGTGCGCGCAGGTTCGTCTCGATGGCGACGACGCGCCCGTCCTGATAGCCCTTCAACTGGCGGGCACCCTCGCGCGTGATGGTGACCCGGTCGAGCACCTCCAGAGTCACCCCGCGCGCGCCCACTTCGCCGCGCTCGATCAGCGCTTCTTGCGCGGCGGCATTGCCAGCGCTGCGCATCGCCCGCCCGGCGGCGAGCAGAATGGTGTTGTCGCGCTCTTCTTTGGGGAGGTTGGCCCACATGGCGGCGGCTGCATCGGGGATCTTGCCCGAAGCAACTTCGGTTGTTGCAGGCTTCAGTACCGCGAAGGCTTCGCTAACATCGCCCTGTTCGAGTGCGCGGTTGATGGCCTGCATCTGCGGGGTCTGCGCGCGCAGGTTCTCGGTGATCTGGCTCTGCTTGAGATCCTGCTGCTGCAACTGTGCGAAGGGCTTGCCCGCCTCGATGGCCGGAAGCTGCTTGATGTCGCCGGCGAGCACTAGCCTGCCCACGTCCATCTGGTTGGCGAGGGCGATCAGCCGCGCGAGCCGGTCCGTGCCGATCTGACTGGCCTCATCCACCATCACCAGCGCACCGGACAGCTCCGCCCTTGCCGCTGCCACCTTATCCGCGCTGGCACTGCCATCGATGACACGCCCATACCGGGCCAGAAACGCATCGACGGTCGAGGCCGGACTGGCCGTCTTCTCCCCAAACTCCCGCGCAATCCGCCCCACGTGAGACAGCGCCACCACCTGCCGCCCTTCCTCCCGCGCAATGGCTGCGACCGGAGCCAAGGCCGCCGATTTCCCCACACCCGCGCCGCCCTGAACCAGATGCACGCGGTCCCTGGAGGTGAGGATCGCGACGCCCGCCTGCTCCTGCCCGGGATTGAGGCGGCGAAGGCCGATGGTTCGCGCCTGTTCCTGCAATCGCGCGACGATGCTGTCCTTGTCCGCAATCGGCTGCACGCTGTCCTTGCCCGCCTGTGCCAGAGCTATGACTTTCGTCTCCATGGCCAGCGCCTGCTCGGTGGTCAGCATGCGGTCACGATCCGCCGGACCGCTGCCGACCAGCAACCCGCGGTCAACCAGCAGATCGATACGCGCTTCGATCATGGTGACGGTGACCGGCCCTTGCCGTTCGAGCGCGGTCCGGATCAGATCATTGCGGGAGAAGGCTGCCTCGCGTTCGCCCAACTCCCGCGCGGCCGAGGCTACCGCTTGTGCGGCAGCAAATGCCCTCGGTTCGAGCCGTCCAAGGCGTTCGGGCACCAGCGGATCGGCGTCGCGCGGGGTCAGCCCCATGGCACCGGCGATCGCGATGCCCCGCTCGCCGATCCCGCGCACACCTTCGACCACCCGCGACCAAACCGTCTGTTCACCTGCCGCGCGTGCCATGGCGTTCTTGACCAGGCGCGCTGGATCGAAGCCGATGGCGCGGGCGGTCTCCTTCCACGCCGCGACCTGCCGCGCCGCATCGGGCTCCAGCTCCTTCCCGCGCCGTGTCGATAGCGCCGCCAATTCGCGTTCGCGGGCACTGCCCCGATCCTCCTTGGCCAGCTCGGCAAGGATCTCGGCACGGCGCGTGGAGAAGGCTTCGACCGCCTCGCGCGTCACGCCCTTGATCTCGAAAGCACCGTCGATGGAGTTGCGGGCAGGCACGGTCTCATAGCCCAAGGCTTCGACGCGGCTACGCAGTTCGGCATTGTGGACCGCCGACAATACGTGCTGCGCGCGGTAGATTTCATCATTGCGGACCGCATGCCATTTGCCATCCGAGGCCTTGGTCGCGTTGGCGATGACGGCGTGGATGTGTAGCTGCGGCTCGCCATTCCGGTTCACGTCATGCAGAAAGGTCGCGGCAATAAGGTTGCCGGTCCGCTCTGGCACCTGCTGCCCTTGCGCCGCATCCCAGACCCGGGCTTCGATAACGTTCTTCTCCGCCCAGCGCAGTGTTGCCGCCACGGAGTCCTTCAAGGCTTCGACCAGACGCTTGTCGCCGCCGAGCATCGCCACCAGCGACACGGACTTCGACGCTGAGAAGGTCAGATCGACGCCGGGCCGGTGCACGCCGTCCTTCCCGGCAATCACCGATCCGTCGGGCAGCCTGCCCTCGAGCACGGCGGCAAAGGCCGCTTCTTCGACCTTGCCGGTTAGGCCCAACACTTCCGCGCCCTTGCCGAACCAGGCGCTGGCCTCCTGCGTCTGGTCGGAGGTGTAGTAGTTGTCCTGGGAGAAGTACTCCGCCGCCGATGAGGCCGATCCGACCGAGGCGAGCGTAATCATCGCCGGTCCTCATGGGCGATGACGCGCAGGCCGAGATCGCGCTCCTGCTCTGGGACCCGGCAATCGGTAACACCGTATTTGCGGGCGATCAGCCGACACATTTTGGAAGGGTGGTCGATCAGCTTGCCTGACTGCCAGACCGACCAGCCATCGAACTGGGTGGGCAGGATCGTTGCGACGAGCGCGCCCATGAGGAGTGCCAGGCCTCCGCAAGCCGACAGAAACTTGAGCGACAGAAAGCGGTTGTCGCCGAGGTAGATGGATCGCATCTGGCGAGGCTCGCTCGCGAGTGCGATCGATCTGTCGAGCTGTTCGGAGATTTTCGCGAGGTGCGGTTCGAGCGCGGCGAGGAGCTTCGGCTCAAGTGCGTCGAAGGCAGCGAGAAGCTGCTCGGCTCTCTTGTAGAACGGTGAGAGACTGGCCTGATCCTGCTCCCGGAAATGGGCAAGAAGCTTCTCCTGGGCGATGCGATTGGCCTCTTCGCCGCCGTTCCACTTTGCGGTCAGTTTGCCCAGCATTCGGGCATTGTCCGCCTGCGCCCGGTCCAGCTCCATCACCAGCTCGCGCAGCTGGTGCACCAGCCCGCTGACGGTCGCGTCGAGCCGGGGCGCCGCCTCCTTCTGGAACAGGGCGCGGCCAGCATCGACGGCCTCAATGAACTCGACGACCAGATCCCTGAGCAGGGCCGCGTTCGACAGGCTCCGTTCGGCTGCGATGGCGCTGAACCGGGTGTAGATGTCAGATGAGACGCTGGTGTTGAGCTGTTCAAGCTTGGCCACTGGAACCTCCCGCGATGATAGAGGCAAGAGGCAACCGTCTAGAAACCAACCTGTTGAAATATAGCGGTTCTATAGACTGGCTATAGACCGATTGTGCTGCTGGGGCAGCTTTCGCGGCGCGAATATGAACCTGTCTAGAGCCTAGAATGGCGGATTTCTGCGGGTCTACGCCCGCCCAGATCACACCGCCACGTAGCGTGGAGTGTGTAATTCTGTTTTCCCCGCCGAGCCCTTGTGCCGTCCTGGTTTCCGAATTCCATAATGGTCTGGAATTCCCGTTGAGACCGCCCCGGCAGGGGGCGCGATAGGCTGATAAGCGGTACCCGCTCATTGCTCGGTCCCCCTCATACGGTGTCCGCGATCTTCTCCGGCAAACGTCCGGAGAGCCGCCTGACAGGCCATCGCAAAGCTCTGCCCGGCGTCCTGGCGGGATGGAGCGACTTCGAACGGACGGTCAGGCACGCTTCCCCCCGCAAAGCCCTTTGCAGCCTCGATGATGGGCGCGAGGCTCGCGGTGTTGCGCATGAGCCCGGCCAGACATTTCCTGCCTGATCGGGCGCGGTATCGATGCTCTGCGGGAAGCCGCGCGTTCCGGTCGATGACGAGCACCGACAGCGCTGCTCGCTCGCGCCCCATCCGATCGCATGCCGCGGCCCAGGCGGGCTGGGAGATGCCATGCCAAAGGCACGCGATGGCGGCCGCCTCCACAATGTCTGGCCAGCCCGGTGGCTGCGTGGTTGGCAGCAGAGCCCGATAATCGTCACTCGCAAGGCTGGCGGCCATAGTCGGCGTGATCTCGGTTGACCGATCAGCGTCGGTTCGCGCCGAGCCCGCGCCAGTACAGTTTTTCGATGAGTCTTGGATAGGTATATTGGGTGCGAAGATTTCTTCCGTCTGGACGGAAGATTTCGTGTCACCAGACGGAAGATCCAGCTGCACCAGAAGGGCTTCGAGCGATGCCTTGAGCGCCATCAGCTTCTCGATGGACACGATGCGGGACACGCGGCCCCGGGGCAGAATGCGATCTGCTTGCTCGACAGCCTCTACCGCCTCCGTTGCCCTGATCTGGCGAGCGAGCATGACCAGCTCGTGGCGAAGGGCGGCAAGTGCATCTCTCTGCAGTTCCATGGCGTCATGACGCGCCATCCACCGATGGTAGCCATCGATGACCGGCCGCAGACTGATCCCCGCAAGGGTGACGATCGCGCCGTTACGGCGCTGACCCGTGCGGCGCGCATGGGGAACATGGGTACGCTCAATGAACCCGCCGCGCTCCAGCTCAGCCTCGGCGTTGTGCAGAACCTTCGTCGAAATCCGCAGTGTTTGAGCCGTGGTCTGCGGTTGCTCCCACACACCGCAAATCTTGCCTGGCTCAAAGTCGGACGATCGGCAGCCGAGCAGATAGTGCTTCAGGACACGCACTGCGGTCGCCGACAGGCGTTCCTCGCGACAAGACCCCGACGCGATTTTCTCGATCAGATCAGCCAAGCTGAAGTGGGTAACGCCTGGCGGCAGGCCACCATGGGCCAAGGAGGCGCTCATTTTGCACCTCCCGCAAGGTTTGCCCTTGCGCGCGATTCGTCGCTCGCGTAAATGGAAAACATAGCTGATGCGCTATGAAATTTGCCGCTGCGAAGGGTGCCAGCCCTTCCAGCGGTTTTTCGTAGGCGGTCTGGCGGCCTGCCTACCGGCTTCCCAACGCGGTAATTCCGACCAGACATGCGCGTTTCCGAGGGCCTCAAAGTGCCCGCTCGTACAAATCGCGTACAGTCAGCCCCGTACAAAAGGTAAATTCTACAAAGAAAACATCTGACTATCTGATTTGGCTGGCTCCCTTCACACGGGTGGGGTCACAGGTTCAATCCCTGTCGCGCCCACCATCTTATGCCAACGGTGGGCAGGGATGGTGATGCTCGCCACCGTGTGCGCGCTGATCCATGTTGCGTCAGCTGTTTTTTCTCGGATGCCTCGTGCACGAACGCGCCGCCATGATCGACGGCGGTCTGCCGGGACAAACAAGTCGGCATTGCGAGACTATATTCGACAAATAATAGTTTGGGTCATGCTTCTGATTTTAGCGCAGCGCCTTTAACAAGAGACGTGTATCCTGCCAGGTTCGGCGCAGAAGACCGTTCCCTCCCATCAATCCAGCGATTTGACTTTCCAGAGTGCGATCATTTCGCAGGCTATGGCGCGGCACGATATTGTGCCGACTCAAGCGCGGCGCGCCGTCACTTGTGTAAATGCGCTTGATTCCGGCACGTTCGAGACTGCGCAACACGCGCCTGTCATAGACACCGAATGGGATAGCAGCGGCAGAAACTTGGCAACCGGCGGCGTCGGCGATCGTGTTGATCGCACCTGAAATTTCGCGATCGAGAGCAGCGTCGGCCAGGCCGCGCCAGATAACGTGTGCAGCTCCATGGGTCCCGATCATGAAACCCTCGGCAATCAACTGGCGAAGCTCGGCTCGACCGAGATATCCTGGCTGATCAATCCGATCCGCGCATACGAAAACGCCCGCGGTCAGTCCGCGCGCGCGCAGTATCGGCAAAGCAATCGTGAAGTCAGAGATATTGCCATCGTCGAAGGTCACTTCAAACGACCGGCCCGTTGCGAGCAGGCCATCGATCACCTTTTCAAAGTCTTTGGCTGTCAGCCAATAGCGCGCCTCGTCCGGTTCAACCCATGCATGGGGGCGACCAAGACCTTGAAAATCGGCAACCGGCATGGTCATCTGGCCAGTATTCTCCAAACAAGGCGCGCAGCCTTAGTGGAGTATGCGCGCCAACCGCAAGTCGGCAAGATTCGCGCGCCATCGGTCAAGATTTCCTGCCCGCCCATGCGTTTTTTGAATTCGTACACATCAGGATTGGCAACGGGATCGATACCGCCGAGATCATACCACTCTTGACCGAACCCTATTGCAAGATTGATCGCGGCCCACTGCGCGGCATAGGCGGCGCGCAAATGCCGACCGCGCTCGCTTGTTGCCCCTAGCAGATAGCAGGCCACCGGCCCTGAATAGGCACCGATGTGAGCTGAGACCAACTCGTCGTCCTCCGCCAGCACCAGCGTCACCAGCACCCGCTCGCAATCGCGGGCACCGCTTGCGACGCGTGCAAAGAAATTGGGGTCCTGATTGATCGCAAAACCCTTGCGGGCAATCAGGTCGGACAGGAGTGGTTGCACGCGGTCAAAGTCCGCAGCTTCGGCGCTGACAACCGTGCGCAGCCCAGCGCGCTCGGCCTGCACAAGCTTATTGCGCCATTTGCCATGGAGACGTTTGCGCACGGCTTCGATACCGTCGGCGATCGGTACAAGGATGGTGTTATAGGCGCGCGCGCGCATCGGGAAAGGCGCGAGCCGGATAGGAGGGCCTCACCCCGTGCAACTGCCAGAGTGGATCGGGATCGATCCTGATCTCCTCGCCCGTTTCGCAGGCATGACGGGCGAGCGCGCCGATTGCGCGATCAAGGTCATGCTGCCAAACATCGGGAGAGCGCAGCAGGATCGGGCCATGACTTATCAGACCCGACCCGCCGAGCCCCAGCGGGAGCACACGCGTCCGAAGATTTGCGACAGCAATCGTCTCGGAGCTGTCAATAATCGACAGAAAACGTGACAAAGAAGAGACACGTTTCGCCGCTTGGTAAGAATATGACGGATATTGTCGCCAACTCCCCGCGCGACCGAGTGTTTTGATTGCTTCAGATTCTTCTATTTCAATCACTTGTGTCATAGGAGAACCTCGTGCTAGGGTCATGAATC
>Ga0208370_100156_pt1 | contig 21270 bp, 19 predicted proteins | sample Subbio12Jun_QV11_FD_184822 | JGI IMG/M metagenome (GOLD analysis project Ga0208370, IMG submission 184822) | Serpentinite rock and fluid subsurface biosphere microbial communities from McLaughlin Reserve, California, USA -CR12Jun_QV11 (SPAdes) | ecosystem: Environmental > Terrestrial > Deep...
CCCGCTGCTGCCTGAACCGCCCCGGCTTTGCAGCGCGGCCAAACGCGCGCTAGGGTTGGGGCATGATCAAGCTTCCCTCTGCGCTCGTCCCTGCCCAATGGCTTGCCACAAACCTTGATGCACCCGGTCTGGCGGTGCTCGATGCCTCGCACCACCTGCCCGCCGCAGCACGCGACGCCGCCGCCGAGTTCGCCGCCGGGCACATCCCGGGCGCGCGCTTCCTTGGCCTTGCCAGCCTGTTCGACGCGGGATCGCCCGTCCCCTATGCCCTGCCGACGCCGGACCAGCTCGCCGCGCGCCTCGCGCTGCTGGGGGTGCGCGGCGAGGACGCGATCGTGCTCTACGACGACAGCGCGATCCGCACTGCCGCGCGGGCGTGGTTCCTGCTCACCGCGATGGGTCGGTGCCATGTCGCGATCCTCGACGGGGGCCTTGGCGCATGGCGCACGGGCGGCCATCCGCTGGCGAGCGGGGCGGAGCATGGCGAGGCGCTCGCCCCCGCCAGCCTCTCCGCCCCGCGCCGGGTGCGCAGCAAGGCCGAAATGCTCGCCAACCTTGCCAGCGGCGCGGAACAGGTGGTCGACGCGCGCTCGACCGACCGGGTCTATGGCACCGGCACCGATCCGGTCCACGGCCTGCCGATGGGACGCATCCCGGGGGCGCGCAACGTGCCCTTCACCGCCGTGCTGAACCCCGACGGCACCTATCGCTCGCCCGAAGAAATCCGCGCTGCCTTTGTGGCGGCAGGCGTCGATCTTGCCCGCCCGATCGTCACCTCCTGCGGCAGCGGGGTGACGGCGAGCGTGCTGCTGTTCGCGCTGCACCTGGCGGGCGTGGAGCAGACCGCGCTCTATGATGGCAGCTGGAGCGAATGGGGTGCCGATCCCGCGACACCCAAGGCGCAGGGCCCCGAGGCATGAGCGGCGGCGGCGGCGGCGGCGACGACGAAAAGCATCTGAGGCCCGCGACCCGGCTGGTGCGCGGCGGGCGGCGCAAGGAATGGACGGGGCCGGTGGTCAACCCGCCGGTGTGGCGCGGATCGACCCATCTCTACGACTGCGACGCCGAACGCCATGCGGCGGGCGGCAACAATGCCGACGGGCAGTTCTTCTACGGCCGGCGGGGCGCGCCGACCCAGTGGGCACTGGCCGAGGCGCTGACCCAGCTCGAACGCGGCGCGCACGGCACGGTGCTCTGGCCCAGCGGGGTGGCGGCGATTGCGGGGTGCATGCTGGCGGTGCTCAAGCCCGGCGATCGGCTGCTGATGGCGGACAACGCCTATGATCCCACCCGCAGCATGGCAACCGGCCTGCTGGCGCGGCTGGGGGTGACGACCGACTTCTTCGACCCGCGCGACCTTGCGGCCTTCGAGGCAATGTTCGCGCCGGGCGACGTGCGCGCGGTGTGGCTGGAAGCCCCCGGCAGCCTGACCTTCGAGATGTGCGATGTGCCCGCGCTCGCCGCCATCGCCCGGGCGCACGGCGCGGTGACGATGATCGACAACACGTGGGCAGGCCCGCTCGGCTTTGCCGCGCTGGAGCACGGCTGCGACATCGTGATGATGAGCCTCTCCAAGCACGTGGGCGGCCATTCGGACCTGATGATGGGCAGCGCGAGCGCGGGCAAGCGCTGGTATGCGGCGCTGCGGCGGGTGTCGCAGGAACTGGGGCAGGTGGTCTCGCCCGACGATGCCGCGCTCGCCGCGCGGGGCCTGAGGACAATGGGCGTCAGGCTCGAGGCGCAGACCCGCACGGCCCTCAGCGTGGCCGGGTGGCTGGAGCGCCGTCCCGAGATTGCCCGGGTGCTGTGCCCGCTGCTCCCCTCCGATCCCGGCCATGCGCTGTGGCGGCGCGATTTCACCGGCGGCTGCGGGCTGTTCGCGGTCGTGCTGGCGAGCGATGATCCGGCGGCCTCGGCGCGGGTGGCGGACGCGCTGGAACTATTCGGCATCGGCTATTCCTGGGGCGGGTTCGAGAGCCTCGCCCTGCCGATCCGGCCCGAGGACTACCGCTCGCTCATGCCCGGCACCGGCGGCGCGCCCGCACTGCGGCTGGCGATCGGGCTGGAAGACCCCGATGACCTGATCGCCGATCTGGCGCAGGCGCTGGTGCGGGCGTGACCCTGTCGGCCCCGCCGCCTGTCCCCGCGCCGCCCCCGTCCGACAGCGTCGGCGGGGCCGATGCCCTGCGTGAAGACATTGCCGAACGCAGCGCCGCACTTGGCGGGGTGCTCGACCGGCTGGACGCACTGGCGCTGGAAATCGGCAGCTGGCGCATATCGGCCTTCGATGTGCTCTTCGCCGCGCTCACCATCCTGCTGGTGCTGGCCTTCGCCTGGATGTCCATCCGCCTTACCCGCAGCGCCCTGCGCCGGGTATCCGCGCTCGACGGCACCCAGAGCCTGCTGGCCGAAAAAATCGCGACCATCATCATCTGGGTCGTCACATTCCTTGTCGGGGCCGACCTGCTCGGGATTGATCTGACCGCGCTGACGGTATTTTCGGGCGCTTTCGGCCTCGCCATCGGCTTCGGGCTCCAGAAGACCCTCGGCAACCTCATCGCCGGGATCATCCTGTTGATGGACAAGTCGATCAAGCCGGGCGACGTGATCGCGATTGCCGACCAGAGCGGGCAGCAGACCTTCGGCCAGATCCGGAAAATCGGCATCCGCGCGGTCTCGGTGACGACGCGGGACGAGCGCGAATACCTGATCCCCAACGAAAACCTGATGATCAACCAGGTCGAAAACTGGTCCTATTCGTCAAGGAACGTCAGGGTGCAGGTGCCCGTCGGCGTGAGCTATGACGCGGACATGGCGCTTGCCGAAAGGCTGATGCTGGAGGCGGCGGGCAAGGCGCGCCGCGTGCTCGCCGATCCGCCGCCGGCGGTGTGGTGGAACGGCTTTGGCGACAATGCGGTGGACTTCGTGATCCATTGCTGGATCAACGATCCCGAGGAAGGCGTCGGCAGTCCGCAGCGATGTGCTCAAGCACCTGTGGGCGCTGTTCAGGGAACACGGCGTCGGCCTGCCCTACCCCCAGCGCGACCTGCACCTGAAGGACGGGCCGGGGCTGGATCAACTTATCGCGGCGCTGGCGGCAAGGCAGGCGGCCGGCCCGCAATAGCTGGGCTTCACTCCGGCCAATCCATTCTCGCTGGCACCCGCGCGCGCGCTGGCCCATGTCGGCGTCATGCAAGCACCCGGCACCATATTTCTCGTCGGCGCGGGGCCGGGTCCGGTGGACCTGCTCACCCTGCGCGCCGCGCGCCTGATCGAGCGCGCGGGGCTGATCGTCCATGACGGGCTGATCGGCCCCGACATCCTGCGCCTCGCCCGCCCCGAAGCCCGCCTCGTTTCCGTCGCCAAGCGCCGCGCCCGCCACACCATGCCGCAGGAAGAGATCAACGCGCTGCTGGTGCGCGAGGCGCTGGCCGGTAACGATGTCGTGCGCCTCAAGGGCGGCGATCCCTTCATCTTCGGGCGCGGCGGCGAAGAGGCCGAGGCTGCGCGCGCGGCGGGCGTGCCGGTCGAGGTCGTCCCCGGCATCAGCGCCGCGAACGGCGCTGCCGCGGCCGCCGGGATCGCTCTCACCCACCGCGAGGCTTCCAGCACCGTCAGCTTCGTCGCGGGCCAGTGCAAGGGGCTGGCGCAGCAGGACTGGTCGGGCCTCGCGGGCAAGGGGCGGACGCTGGTGATCTACATGGGCGTATCGACCGCGCCCCGGATCGCGGAAAAGCTGATGGCCGACGGCCTCGCCCCCGACATGGCGATCGCCGTGATCGAGAACGCCGCGCGCCCTGAAATGCGGGTGCTGCGCGGGTTGCTTGCGGGCCTGCCCGATCTGGTGACGCGCGAAGCGGTGCAGAGCCCCGCTCTCATCGTGATCGGCGAAGTGACCGCGCGCGCGGACGCTGCCGTGGCCGCGCTGGCGCAGGAGAATGCGGCATGAAAATCCTCACCGGCAACGACCTGCGCACCGGCGCTGTCACATGGTGGAACGGCACCGGCTGGTCGCTCCATGTCAACGATGCGGTCGATGTCGGCGATCAGGCCGAGGAAATCATCGCCCGCGAGGTCGCCGCACGCCGCGTGAATGTGCCCTATGCGTGTCAGGCCACCCGCACCATCGAAGGCGTGCGCCCGGCCCATATCAAGGATCGTATCCGCGCGCTCGGCCCCACGGTGCGGCCCGATCTGACGCTCAAGCCCCAAGACCCGCAAGCCATCGACTGGGTCATCTGATGCCTGCCTTGCGCATCCCTTCCGTTCGTGTCGCGCATGGTCGAGACACCGCCGCACCCCGGCTTCCCGATTTCGCCCGCAGCGAACGGAGTTTCTGATGTATCAATACGACCACTACGATCAGGCGATGGTCGAGGCGCGCGTCGCCGAATTCCGCGATCAGGCCCGTCGCCGGCTCGAAGGCAAGCTGACCGAGGACCAGTTCAAGCCCTTGCGGCTGATGAACGGGCTCTATCTCCAGCTTCACGCCTATATGCTGCGCGTGGCGATCCCCTATGGCACGCTCGATGCGCGGCAGATGGAGATGCTGGCCGATATCGCCGACAAGTATGACCGGGGCTACGGCCACTTCACCACCCGGCAGAACATCCAGTATAACTGGATCAGGCTGGAGGATGCCGCCGACATCCTCGCCGACCTTGCCACGGTCGGGATGCACGCGATCCAGACCAGCGGCAACTGCATCCGCAACATCTCGTCCGATCACTTCGCGGGTGCTGCGGCGGACGAGGTGGTGGACCCCCGCCCCTATGCCGAACTGATGCGCCAGTGGTCGAGCTTCCACCCGGAATTCACCTACCTTCCGCGCAAGTTCAAGATCGCGGTGATCGCGTCGGCAAAAGACCGCGCGGCGATGCGTCTGCACGATATCGGCGTGCGGATCGTCAAGCGCGGCGAGGAAATCGGCGCGGCGTTCTACGCCGGCGGCGGCATGGGCCGCACCCCGATGATCGCCCCGCTGATCCGCGACTTCGTGCCCATCGACCAGTTCATCACCTATGCCGAGGCCTGCCTTCGGGTCTACAACCGCTACGGGCGGCGCGACAACAAGTACAAGGCGCGGATCAAAATCCTCGTCCACGAGCTTGGCGCGGCCGAATACACCCGGCAGGTGGAGGAAGAGTTTGCGCACCTGCTAAGTGTGGGCGTGGAACCCCCGCGCGAGGAACTGGCGCGGATCGCCGAACACTTCGCCCCGCCCGCCTTCGTCGATGGGCCCAAGACCGTGGACCGCTCGGACCCCGATTTCGCCTTGTGGGTGGACCGCAACACCCACCGCCACAAGCACGACGCCTATGTCTCCGCCGTCATCAGCCTCAAGCCTGCGGGCGGAATCCCGGGCGATGCGACCTCCGACCAGATGCGTCTCGTGGCCAAGCTGGCGCGCGATTACAGCTTTGACGAGGTGAGGGTGATGCACACGCAGAACCTGCTCTTGCCCCACGTCCGCATCGCCGACCTGCAAGCGGTCTGGACCTCGCTCGATGCGGCGGGCCTCGGCAGCGCCAATATGGACACGATCGAGGATATCATCGCCTGCCCCGGCCTTGACTATTGCAGCCTCGCCAATGCCCGCTCGATCCCGCTCGCCCAGCGTATCTCGGAACGCTTCGCCGCGACAGGCCGCACCGAAGTCGTGGGCGAGCTGAAGCTGAAAATCTCCGGCTGCATCAATGCCTGCGGGCATCACCATGCAGGCCACATCGGCATCCTTGGCGTCGACAAGAAGGGGGTCGAAAACTACCAGCTCTCGCTCGGCGGGTCGGAAGCCGAGGACGTGGCCCTTGCCAAGATCACCGGCCCCGGCTTCGACGAGGACGGCGTGATTGCCGCAGTCGAAAAGGTCACCGACATCTATCTGGCACAGCGCACCAATGGCGAGCGCTTCCTCGATACCTACCGCCGCATCGGCATGGAGCCGTTCAAGGAGGCGCTTTATGGGTGATACCCGGAATCTCGGCACCTCGCCCGACGAGGTGCAGTTCCGTTTCCGCGATGACGAGCCGGTCGATCACGCCGCTGTCACGGTCGATGCCTGCTGCGATCAGACCAACGCCACCGCTGTCAGGATCGAGCCGGGCGACGATGCGCGCGTGCTGCTGCCCTTCCTTGGTCGCCTCGCGCTGGTGGAGGTGAACTTCCCCGGCTTTGGCGACGGGCGCGGCTATTCGGCGGCCCGCATCCTGCGCGAGGCAGGCTATGCCGGTGAACTGCGCGCGGTGGGCGATGTGCTGATCGACCAGCTCTCGCACATGCGCCGCTGCGGCTTCGACAGCTTCGCCCCCGACCAGCGCCTCGACGAGGAGGACGCACGCCGCGCCTTCGCGACGTGGGAGAATGTCTACCAGCACGCGGCGGACCGGCGCCGGACCATTGCGGAGATGCGCCATGAAGCCTGAGCTTTCCATCGGCAGCGAGCCGCGCGCCCGCGACCGCCTCGACCTTGCGCCGCGCTTTACCGAACATGATGCGGTGCGCCTCAACCGGATGTTCCGGGGCAGCACGACGCCCGAGATGCTGGAGGCGGTGATCCGCGACGGGCTTGCGGGCGATCTCGCGGTGGTCTCCAGCTTCGGCGCGGAAAGCGCGGTGCTGCTGCATCTGGTCGCCTGTGTCGATCCGGCGGTGCCGGTGCTGTTCCTCGATACCGGCAAGCACTTTCCCGAAACGCTCGCCTATCGCGACACGCTGGCGGAGCGCCTCGGCCTCAACCTCGTGGTGCTGACCCCCGATGCGGGAGAGCTTGCTGCCAGGGACGAAACCGGCCTCAGGTGGTCCTATGATCCCGACGGCTGCTGCGCGATCCGCAAGGTGCGCCCGCTGGAAAAGGCGCTGGCGGATTTCGACGCCAGCTTCACCGGCAGGAAGGCGTTCCAGGCCGCCACCCGCGCGAACCTGCCGCGCTTCGAGGTGGACACCACGGACGCGCAGGGCCGCCTCAAGATCAACCCGCTGATCGATTGGGATGCGGGCCAGATCGAGGGCTATTTCATCCAGCACGACCTGCCCCGCCACCCGCTGATCGCCAAGGGCTATCCTTCGATCGGCTGCTCGCCCTGCACCCACACGGTGAAGCCGGGCGAAGACCCGCGCTCGGGCAGGTGGAAGGGCTGGGACAAGACCGAATGCGGCATCCACAAGCCGGGCGAGGAGCCATTTCTCTAACATCTTGCGTCCCCGCGCCGGCGGGGACCGCGTTTGGCCGGGTGCGAGATAGCCCGGGGTCCCCGCCTGCGCGGGGACTCGCTTCGGTTCAGAGCCACCCCTCGCGCCGATACCAGTCGGCGGTAGCCTTCAGCCCCGCCTCGCCGGTGATCCTCGGCTGCCACAGGCCCGGCGGGGGCTGCCGGTCGAAGCGGGCAACCCAGTTGGGGTGGCACATATAGCCCACGCGGTCGGCGGTGAGCTTGGCCTTGTCGCCGCGCAGCAGCCGGTCGGCGGCGGCGGCGGCGCTGAGCACCGCGCGCGGCAGGTGCGGGGCAAGCACGCTGCGCCGCCCCACCGCGCTGCCGATGGCCTGCGCAAGTTCCTTGTGGCTCCACCCGCCCTCGCGCCCGTCGTCGGGTTCATAGGTCTGCCTGCGGGTGGGCGCGGGGTCGCTCGCCGCCAGAGTGACCAGCAGCCGGGCAAGATCGTCAACATAGATGATCGAACTGGCCCCGCCCGGCGGCAAGGGGACGAACCCCAGCCTAGCGGTGCGGAACATGTCGAGATAATCCACATCGCGCGGGCCATAGACGCCGGGCGGGCGCACCGTCGTCCAGTCAAGCCCGCTCGCCTCCACCAGCGCCTCGGCCCTTGCCTTCGAGGCACCGTAGAGCGAAAGCTCGGGCTGGCGCGCCGCGAGCGAGGAGACGAACACCAGCCGCCGCACCCCCGCCCCGCGCATGGCCGCGATGACATTGGCGGTGCCGGTGACGTTGGCGGTCTCGAACTCGGCCACGTCGGGCGTGTTGGTCAGCCCGGCGACATGGATCACAGCATCCGCACCCTGCACCAGCGCCGCCAGCGCGCCTTCGTCGCCGAGATCGCCGCGCACCCATGCGACACCCGCGCGCGGCGGCTGATCGCGGCGGGCGAGGGCCTTGACCTGATGACCCTGCCCCAGCGCCTCGTCCAGCACCGCAGAGCCGACAAAGCCGGTCGCGCCGGTGATCGCCAGAAGACTCACAGCAGCACCATGTGGTCGCGGTGGATCACGCAGGAGCGCGGGGCATAGCCCAATCGCTCGGCCTGCTCCTCGGCGCGTCGGCCGGCGATCAACTGCATTTCGGCGGCGTCATATTCGGCGAGGCCCTGCGCCAGCCGCTCACCCTTGAGGCTTACCACGCTGACAAGGTCGCCGCGCCGGAAGGTGCCGGATACGCCCACCACGCCTGCCGCGAGCAGGCTCGCCCCGCCCGCCTTCAGCGCCGCGGCACAGCCCGCATCCACGCGCAGCTCGCCCGCAGGCGCCAGCCGCCCGCCGAGCCACGCCTTGCGGGCGCTATCGGCGCGCACGGGCAGGAACAGCGTCCCGGTATCCGCCGCCAGCGCATGGGCGATGGGCGCATCATGCGTGCCGTTGAGGATCGCCAAGGCAATCCCGGCCCGCGTCGCGATCTGCGCCGCTTGCAGCTTGGACACCATGCCCCCCGACCCGAGGCCCGAGGTCGAAGCCCCGCTCGCCATCGCCATCACCTGCGGCGTCACGGCGTCGACCACCGGCACCAGCGCCGCGCCGGGCTGGCGCGGGTCGCGGTCATAGAGCCCGTCCACATCGGACAGCAGCAGAACAAGATCGGCATGGGCGGCCTGCGCCACGCGCGCGGCAAGGCGGTCATTATCGCCGAAGCGGATTTCCTCGGTGGCGACCGAATCGTTCTCGTTGATGACCGGGATCACCCCCGCCTCAAGCAGCCGACCCAGCGTCGCGGCGGCATTGAGGTAGCGCCGCCGGTCCTCGAGATCGCCGAGGGTCAGGAGCATCTGCGCCGCAGTGATCCCCTCGCCTGCGAGTGCGCGGCTCCACAGGTCGGCAAGTGCGATCTGGCCCACCGCAGCGGCGGCCTGCGCATCCGCTAGGCTCCCGCGCCCGCCCTTGGCGAGACCGAGCCGCGCCGCGCCGAGCGCGATCGCGCCGGAGCTGACCACGATCACCTGCGCGCCATTGCGACGCAGCAACCCGAGGTCTTCCGCCATGCGCGCCAGCCATGCCTCGCGCGGGGCACCGCTGCCGACCAGCAATGCCGAGCCGATCTTGACCACGATGCGCCGGGCGGCGGCGATGTCGGCGAGTCCGGTCAGCATCGCGTCAGATCAGAGCGGCGACCATACGGGCGCGTCGCCATCATCCTCCACCTCGACCGCCTTGGTTTCGGTCGCGGTGCGGTCGGGCAGGTAGGCGAGCACGGCGTCCATCAGTTCGGGGATGCCCGCCCCGGTCGCGCCGGATACGGCGAAGACCTTGGCCGCGCCTGCGCCAAGCAGTTCGTCGCGATAGGCCTCGACCAGTTCGGCATCGGCGAGGTCGAGCTTGTTGAGCACCACCAGCCGGGGTTTTTCATCGAGGCGCGTATGCTCCTTGTCGCCATAGGCCGCCAGTTCCTCCTCGACGATGCGCATGGCCTCGGCCGGGTCGGCATTCTCGGTGCCGGTGATGTCGATGAGATGGATCAGCACCCGGCAGCGCTCGATATGGCCGAGAAACCGGTCGCCGATGCCGACGCCGTCCGCCGCGCCTTCGATCAGGCCGGGAATGTCGGCGAGCACGAATTCGCGCCCCTTGTGGCGCACCACCCCGAGCTTGGGCACCAGCGTGGTAAAGGCATAGTCGCCGACCTTGGCCTGCGCGTTGCTGACCGCGTTGATGAAGGTCGATTTGCCCGCGTTGGGCAGGCCGACGAGGCCGACATCGGCGAGCAGCTTCAAGCGCAGCCACACCCAGGCCTCCGCGCCCGGCATCCCCGGCTGGTGCTGGCGCGGAGCGCGGTTGGTGGAGGTCTTGTAGCTGGCATTGCCGCGCCCGCCCATGCCGCCTTCGAGAAAGGTGACGCGCTGGCCGACCTCGGTGAAATCGGCGAGCACCTCTTCCTTGTCTTCAGACAGGATCTGCGTGCCCACCGGCACCTTGATGACCAGCGGCTTGGCGCTTGCGCCGGTGCGGTCCTTGCCCATCCCGTGCCCGCCGCGCGGGGCCTTGAAGTGCTGGGAATAGCGGAAGTCGATCAGGGTGTTGAGCCCGGCGACCGCCTCGAACACGATATCGCCCCCGCGCCCGCCATCACCGCCATCGGGGCCGCCATATTCGACATATTTCTCGCGCCGGAAGGAAACGGCCCCGGGGCCGCCGCCGCCGGATTTCACGTAGATCTTCGCCTGGTCAAGGAAATGCATGGCGCGCGCATAGGCAATTATTGCTGCGAATGCGAGGGCTTTGGGCGGCAGCGACCCCGGCCCGCACGGCGACAAGGGCGCCAAAGGCATCTGGCACCCGCCCGCAGCAACGCGGCCTTGAACCCGTGGGTGCAGGGATCGCCCCCCCGCGCGGGGTGCGCCGCTCACAGCCGCGCGATGAAGGGGGCCAGATCGCCCGGCAGCGCATCGGGCGTGTGGATGATGGCGGCGAGCACCGCCGCGCTCGTCGCCAGCCGCGGGCCGGGGCGGTTGAACAGGTGGTGGCCGTCCACCGCAAACACCCGCCCTTCGCGCACCGCGCGCAGATCCCGCCACGGCGCTGCGGCGATGAGGGCGCGGGCTTCCGGCAGGGTCTGGTCGAGCTGGTAACCGCAGGGCATCAGCGCAATGATGTCGGGATCGGCGGCGATGACGGCGGCGGGTTCGATCCAGTGCGAATGAACGCCCGGGACGGCCAGCACCGCTTCGGCCCCGGCGGCGGCGACCAGTTCGGGCACCCAGTTGCCAGCGACCATCAGGGGTTCGATCCACTCCACCGCGAGCAGGCGCGGGCGCGGGCCAGACGGTGGCCGGGCGAGCGCCGCGATCGCCCCGCGCATCCGCCCGGCGGCCGGCGCGGCGCGTTCGGGCACGCCGGCCGCCGCAGCGACCCGGGCAAGATCGCCATAAACGTCCGCCAGATCATCGGGGGCGAGCGACACCAGAACCGGCGGGGTCCCCACCCAGCTGGCGAGCGCCTCTTCCAGATCGGCCGGGGTCACGGCGCAAACCGCGCATTGCGCCTGGGTCAGGATCACGTCGGGCTTCAGGGACTTGAGCAACGGCGCATCGACATCGTAGACCGACAGGCCTTTCTCGACGATCGCCTTGACCCGGTCCTCGATGGCCTGCGAGCTGAGGCCCTTTTCCAGCTTGGTCGCGGTGCATACCGGCAGGGCCTTGACCGCCGGAGGAAAATCGCACTCGTGCGAGCGGCCCACCAGATTGTCCTGCAATCCCAGCGCCACCGCGATCTCGGTGGCGCTGGGGAGCAGCGAGACGATCCTGAGCGGCGGGTTGTTCATCGCGCCGGGGCTGCGGCCAGCAGGGGCACGCGCGCCAGCACCTGCCAGCCGAGCCACAGGGCGGCAAACCACAGGCCATCATTGAGCGCGATCAGCGCGACGATGCGGGGCGCGAACAGGGCCGGATCGCCGAAGGCCAGAGCATAGGCGAAGAGGCTGACCTCAAAAGCCGCAAAAGCGCCCAGCAAGGCCAGCACCGGGCCCCCGCCCCGCCCCGCCAGCGCGCGCGCGGCGGCAAGGGCGATGAGGCTCGAAGCCAGCAGCGAAAGGCCCGCCGCCACGGTCGGCCCGTCCCACGGGAAGCCCAGCAGGCCAAAGCCGAGCACCTGATTGCCCAGCCAGCACAGCCCCACGGTCACGGCGGCGCGCCGCAGCGGGAGCGCAAGCGCCGCGATGGTGGCGATGGCGACGAAGGGCATCATGCAGGCCAGCACCAGAGTGCCGCTCAGCGTGGTCGCCGCCAGCAACGCCGGGAAGGCCAGCGCAGCAAGGAACGGATGGGGGTGATCTGTCATCATCTCTCTCCCGGTCAGAACCGCGCTTCCACGCCCACCAGCGCCGAGCGGCCCGGCGATACGAAGCTGAACACCTGCTCGTATTCCTCGCCCAGCAGGTTCTCGATCCGGGCAAAGGCGCTGAGGCTGTCCGTCAGCTTTGCCCGGGCGTTGAAGTTGACGAGCGTGAAGTCGTCGAGTTGCACCCGCACCGGCACGAAGCTCGGGTCGGTGAAGGCGAAATCTGGCGTGGCCCCGTTGTGGCGGACCACCAGCGTGGCCGAGGCCTTGTCGCCGGGCGCGCTCCAGGTCACTGCGGCGCTGGCGATGTGTTCGGGCCGGCGCACTTCCTCAACGCCGTTCTCCCGGGCATCGAGCCAGGAATAGGCCGCATCAAGGCTCCATCGTTCGCCCAGCCGCGCGTTGAACGACACCTCGATCCCGCGCTGTTCGCTGGTGGTGGTGCGATTGGCGGGGGTGGCGATGAAGGCAGGCGGCGGGAAGGTGGTGAAGATTTCGCCCTCCAGCTCGCTGTCGAAATAGGTCACGGCAAGGCTGGCATTGTCGCCGAGCCCCTGATCGAGACCCACTTCCCACCCGGTCGATTCCTCGGGCCGGAGCGCATCATTGCCGATGAAGCGGCCATCGACGAAGCCGAAAAGTTCGAAGAAGCCGGGATTCTTCACGCCCGAACCCGCCGCCGCGCGCAGCCGGGTGGTGTCAGTGACCCGATACCCGGCACCAACGCGGAAGGTGGTCGCGTCCTGGAACAGGTCGTTGATATCGTGGCGCAGCGCCGCGTTGAAATCGAACGCCTCCCCGGCGTAGCGATACTCGCCCACCAGCCCGACCTGCTCGATATCGCGCCGCTCGGTAAAGGCGAAGCCGCCCGGCGTCGCGTTACGGAAGCCTTCGACTTCGTAATCGGCCGCGAAGGTCAGGTTGTGCCGGTCTGCCAGCTTGAAGGCGCTGACGTAGGACGCCTTGAAGCGGTCCCCTTCGCTCCCGCTCGACTGGCCGAAGGGGCCGAAGGTTTCGCGGTTGACATTGGCGATCTGGACCGAAAGGTCATGGGTCCAGCGTCCGTCCAGCGTGTCCAGATTTGCACCGGCCAGCGCGTAGATCGCCTCGTTGGTGAAGCCGGTGCCGGGGCTGTCGATGATGAGGCCGAAGGTGGGGCTGGTGGTATCGAAATTGCTGTCGTTGAACTCGCCCTCGGTGCGGATGAAGCGGGCGACGGCGCGCAGGGTAAGCGTGTCGCTGACATCGACGCTGCCCCGGCCCGCAAGGGTGTAGCTGTCGCGCCCGATATCGCGCACGCCATTGCGGGCATTGGGCTGACCATCGGTGCTGACCACCACGGCAGAGATGGCAGCATCCCAGCTTTCACCTGCCGCGCCATAACGCGCCGCGCCGTTGATGGTGTCGTCGGTGCCGCCTTCGATCCGCGCGGAAAAGCCCGGAAGGCTGCGCCCGCTGGCGCTTTCATAGGCGACCACGCCGCCGATCGCATCGGGGCCGTAGAACGCCGATTGCGGGCCGCGCAGCACTTCGACCCTCGCGCCGGGTTCGGCCTGAAGCGTGCCGACGTCGAACTCGCCCGCGAAGGGATCGGACACCTCGATGCCATCGACCAGCACCAGCACATGGTTCGCCTCCGCGCCGCGCAGGCGGATCTGGGTCAGCCCCGGCACGCCTGCCACGGCGACGCCGGGCACATCGCGCAGCACATCGGCAATGTCGCGGGTCTGGCGCTGGTCGAGCTGATCGGCGGTGATGACCGTGTAGGCGCCTGTATAGTTCCTGGCGCTCAAGCTCCGATCGCGCCCCGCCGTAACGAGGATGGGCTCCTCAAGCCCCGGGACCGCATCCCGGCAATCATCGACGCACGCGACATCTTCGTCCTGCGCCAAGGCAGGCACGGTCCAAACCAGCGCCGCAGCAGCGACGCTTCCCAGCAATGCAGAATTCTTCACGGATTTCTCCCGTCACAAGCAACATGGTGGCGGTGAGGCAAGCCCCCACAGCCCAGCGATGCCGCTCACAACGAAAGTCAGTTTTCCGCGCCTGGCCAACCCCTGAACCAAGCAAAGAGCGACACGCCCCGGTCGGTCTCCTGGCTCACGGATCGACGCTCGGGATGCTCGCCTTCCCGGGTTGCCCGAAGGCCCCAGTGGCTGCTCCCTCAGGAGGGAGAGCGCATGTCCGAACTCACCGCTTACAGTTGCAGGGACAGCTGCGGATTTGCACCGCATTCCCGTTACCGAAACGCGGGAGCACCGATAGCGTCAGCCGGGGATGACGGCAAGGGGTGTAAAGCGTGCCATGTTGATCGTGCCGCATCGGCCCGAAAGGCCGCAAGCGCAAACGCGCGCCTGAAGCGACGCGTGGCAAGCCAGAGCAGGCGGATGCCCGCCACCCGGCGTCCGAGGGCGGAAGGACCACGCAAACTGGTGGAGCCGAGGGGGATCGAACCCCTGACCTCGTCATTGCGAACGACGCGCTCTCCCAGCTGAGCTACGGCCCCGTTCCAGTTTTCGCGCCCGCCGCACACCTTGCAGGGACGCGGGCGAGGGCGCGCATTAGCGGGAAGAATCGCCCCGTGCAACGGCGATTTTGCGCTGCGCAGGCACCGGCATTAGGGCGTGCGCGGCGGGGTGGCGGTGGCAGGCGCGATTGGCTGCACCACCGCCTGCGAGGTGACGCCTTCATTAACCGGGATGACCGGCACCGGCAGGCCGGTTTCGGGATCGATCACGGTCTGCGCCGCTGCCGGTCCCTGATCGGCTACCAAGCCGGCGCGGTGCTGCTGCACCGCCACCCAGCCGGGCTGCGAGGCACCATACAGCGCCCCCCACTTGGCGTCCCATTCGGCCGAGGCGCGCTGATAGGCCTCGTATTCGTCGAAGAACTGCTCGAAAGGCACCAGCAGCCCCTCAAGATTGCTCTGGGCAAAGGCGAGCGCGTCGGTCGGCGGGGCGGCGAGCGCGCGGTTCGCCATGTCGAGCGCGGCGCGGCAGAACCCGGCGCGGGCGGCCGGTTCGGCGAAGAAGTTGTAGACCTTCGTGGTGTAGCCGTCGCGCGCCACGATCGCATCGCGGCGGCTGCGATAGCTGCCGGCATAGGTTTTCTCGAGCCGGTCGTTGACCGCCTTCAGTGCCTTTACGTTCCTTGTCAGGAAGTCGCGGTAGCCGAGCAGGATCGGCTCGTATTCGGGCGCGAGGCAATTGAGCGCGGCGACATTCCAGGCCGAACGCAGGTTCCACACCAGCTGATCGTTCGTAAGGTTGGAATTGATGGTGATGCGTCGCCCGTCGGGCCCGCGCGCGGGCATGTCCATCACATAATGCGCATCCCCGGGCGGAAGCGGACGATAGGGCACAGCCTCGACCACCGGGGGCGGCGGGGGCGGCGGCGGGGGGGGCGGAGGCGGTGCCGGGGTGGCGCAGGCGGCAAGCAGCGCGCCGCCCGCAGCGAGCGTGGTGATCGCGAGGCCGAAAGGTGTGCGCGTGGTTGTGCGCCGGGCATCGGGACGGGTCGGGGTATGCGGAGCCACGCTCATCGGACTGTCTTTCTCCTGCTGCGGGCCGTGCCTGCCGCTGCGGGGCGATCAAGCGCGCCCCCGGCTTGCTTTGGCCTTGGGCAACAGCGATAGCTGCGCAGGCCGACAATGCAAATGCCCGGAGCCTCATGAAGGCCCCGGGCATCAGACATTTCAACACCTGCGTGCCGGGCCATGGCCCGAACGGCGACCGGATTATTCGCGGTTGCCGAGGAAGCTGAGCAGGAACTGGAACATGTTGATGAAGTCCAGATAAAGGCTCAGCGCGCCGAGGATCACGGCCTTGCCCGCAAATTCGGTGCCGCGCAGATACTGGTATTCGTTCTTCAGGCGCTGCGTGTCATAGGCGGTAAGGCCGGCAAAGATCAGCACGCCGATGAAGCTGATCGCGTAGTGAAACCCCGGCGATTGCAGCCACAGGTTGAGCAGCGAGGCGACGATCAGGCCGATCACGCCCATGATCAGGAAGCTGCCGAAGCCCGACAGGTTCTTCTTCGTGGTGTAGCCCCACAGCGACAGGCCCGCAAAGGCCGCCGAAGTGGCGAAGAAGGTCGTCGCGATCGAGCCGCCCGTGTAGATCAGGAACACCGACGAGAGCGACAGGCCCATCAGGATGCTGAAGCCCCAGAACAGGGCCTGGAGCGTGCCGGTGCTGAAGCGGTTGGCCCCGAAGCTCATCGCGAACACCACCGCAAGCGGCGAGAGCGCGACGATCCAGCGCAGGATGCCGCCGGTGAAGATCGCCTCCGCAGTGCCGCTGGTGAAGGCGAGCAGCGCGACGATCCCGGTCAGCAGGATGCCCGAGGTCATGTAATTGTAGATCGAGAGCATGTGCGAACGCAGGCCCTCGTCATAGCTCACGCGGCCGGCGACATCGCCTCCGGCGCGGGGCACGGAGCCAAGCCGCTGCGCATTGCGCGAGGTGTCATTCCATTCAGCCATTGCGAAACCCTTGATCCTTGGTTTGCCGAGCACGGAAAAAGCCCGCGCCCTTCGTGCCTGTGAATATCGGGCTTTCGCGCCCGCATTTCAAGCGAAACCGGATTGCAAAGGGCGCAATTCGTTCAGATTAACAAGTGTTAATCTTAACCGCCGCGTGACAACGCCGCGCCCTTGTCGCGCGTGGCGCGCAGGGTCTCGGCGAGCAGGCGGCGCAGCGCGTTGTCGGCGTCGAGCACATTCAGGCCCTCGCGGGTCATGCCGCCGGGGCTGGCGACGCGGTCGGCCAGGGTCGCGGGCGAGGCGTCGGAGGCAGCCGCCAGCGTCGCCGCGCCCTCGACCGTGGCAAGCGCGAGGGTGGATGCGGTGGCCTCGTCGCACCCGAGATCGACCGCCGCACCCGCCAGCGCGTCGATGAAGCGGTAGACGAAGCCCGGCCCCGAACCGGCCAGCGCGGTGACGAGATCGAACCGGGCCTCGTCCTCAAGCCAGACGGCGCTCCCCAGGGCATCGAACAGGCTGAAAAGGGCGGTGCGCGCGCCGGTGTCGAGGCCAGCCTCGGCAAGGATGACGGGCGACTTGTTGATCCGCGCGGCCAGGTTGGGCATCACCCGGACGTGCGCGGCCGCTTGCGGGAAGGCGGCAGCAAGCCGTGCGAGCGTGATCCCGGCGAGCAGCGAGCAGACCGTGCGGCCTTGCGTCACGCTCTGAAGCCCCGGCCCGAGCGTCCCCAGTTGCTGCGGCTTGAACCCGAGCAGGACGGCATCATGCCCGCCCGGCACCTCGGCCTCGTTGCGGAACAGCGCCACGCCCGGCGGGGCCTCGGGCAAGGCCGGATCGAGCACGGAAAAGCGCGCGGGCGCCTCGCCCGCCGCCAGCCACCCGGCGAGCATCGCCCCGCCCATGTTGCCGCAGCCGATGATGAGGAGATGGTTCATGCCCGGCGAGGTATCAGGCCTCGCCCGCCGCGTCGACCATTGCCGCCTCAAGCGCGGCGCGCGGGGTTTTGCCGCCCCACAGCACGAACTGGAAGGCGGGGTAGAAGCGGTCGCATTCGTCGATCGCGCTCTCGACCAGCGCTTGCGCCATATCGAGGCTGAGCCGCCCGGCATCGCCCAGCAGCGCGCCGTGGCGGTAGAGCAGCACGTCGCCGTTCGACCAGATGTCGAAATGCCCGAGCCACATCTGCTCGTTGACGAGGCACAGCAGTTCGTAGGCGGCGGCGCGCTTGTCGTCGGTGACGCGGATGTCGGGCAGGCACAGGAACTGGAGCACGCTGTCTTCCGCCCGCCAGATCGCGCGCAGCTGGTAATTGGCCCAGCTGCCCTGCACTTCGCCGGTCATCTCGTCCTCCGAGACCATCTCGCAAGGCCACCCGCGCGCGGCGAACAGGCTGGCAAGCATTTCGACGGGGGCGGCATCGTCCTCGGCGGAATAGTCCATGTCAGCTGCTCTCATGGCCGGGATTTCGCGGGGCGAGGAAGAGGTTGGTTCACCATCGCGGCGGTGGATGGACGCATGAGGGGGCGATTGGCAATCGCTCAAGTCGGAGCGGCTGGGGAGAACCGGACAAGCTTGTGCAAAGCCTGTGCACAGATCGCCATCGCTGCTACTTAAGCGGTTGAACTGCCTCGCCTTCGTCGCTCAGCCAAAGGAAGCTGTCGAGCCCCTTGCCCTTCAGTTCGCGCACGAGAGCCTGGGCCTTTTCGCGGTTGTCGAGCGGGCCGACGACGAGGCGGTTGGTCTCGCCCCAGCGCGCGGTGTGGGGTTTCAGCTTCGCCAGCGCCGCGCCGCCTTCGCGGCTGATCCGGCGCCAGTCGAAGCCGAGCGCGTCGATCTTCTTGCCGGTCGCCACCTGCACCCAGACGCGGCTGGGATGGACGGGCTTGGGCGGTTCCTTGGGCTTGGGCTTTTCCGGAGGCGGCGGCGGGGCCTCGCGCCGGACCGCGATTCGCGACAGGTCGACCGCATCGCTGCCGACCCTGGCATCGGCCACGGGCGCGCCGAGATCGGCGAAGGCATCGGCCACCCGCAGCGGCGATGCAGGCGCAGGGGTAGGTGCGACAGTGGTGGCGGAGGCAGGTGCAGGCGCGGCGGCAGGCGTAGCGATGTTGACCGGAGCGACGCTCGCCACCTGTTCGGGCGCGGAGCCGATCACGGTGGCCGGGACCGCCCCGGAATAGACCACCGTTGCAGGCGGCGGGGTAGGCACGCCCGTTGCCCGCGCATCGAGCGGCGGGCCGGACGGCACAAGACGGCTCTGCGTCCGATCCTCGGCAGCGAAGCGGGCGAGGCGCGGGTCGTCGCGCCCGATGTCCGCCGCGCGCGGGAAGATGCCGAGGTTCGCCGCCGCCGCCTGCTGCGGCTTCGTCAGGCGCGGCATGAAACCGAGATAGGGCACCAACCGCACCGCCAGATCGCGCGGCATGACCTGCTCGACGATCGCCGCCGCCCGGTCGCTCTCACCCATGATCGCCAGACCGAAGGCGCGCGCGCGCTGGGCGGCCATGTCGCGCCGGTCGAGCAGCGGGCGCAGCGTCTCCTCGAAACGCGCGCGGTTGCCGGTGATCGCGTGGCTGATCGCAAGGCGGCGGCGCGCCTCGTCGTTTGCCGGATCGAGCTGGAGCGCACGGGCATAGGCGGCCTGCGCGGCCGCCTGTTCGCCGACGAGGTCGAGCGTCAGCGCGCGATCGCTCTGCACCGCGTTCTCGGGGGCACCGCTCGCCAGCGCGCGGTCGAACTGGACCAGCGCTTCGCCTGCCCGGCCCGCGCGCAGATAGACCGAGCCCAGCCCCTGCGCGACCGCCGGATGGTCCGGATCGACGTCCGCTGCGCGGCCGAAGAAGCCGATCGCCGCTTCGAGATCGTCGACCCCGAGCGCCGCCTGCCCCGCCTCGATCAGCGTGTCGCGATCACGCGGCATCCTGGCAAGGGCGATGAGCGCGCGGTTGAGGCGCTGCACCTCAGCCGAGGGAAGCGCCTGCACTACCGGCTGCGCCACCACCTCCTGCGCCCGCGTGCCGCCTGCGGGCAGGAGCGCGCCGACGAGCGCGAGCGTGGCACAGATGGAAAGGCGCGACACCATCATGCAGGCCCTAGCAAGCGCAGCCCCGCCCGCCAGCGATGCTGCGACACAGCGCGTCTGGCGCGCGGCTATTGGTTGTTCTGGCGACCGAGGAAGCGCGGGATACTGAGCGCCGGGCCGTCATCGTCGCCGTCGTCGTCATCCTCGTCGCGCGCGGTGCTGCGGGAAAGATTGGCCATCCGTTCAAACAGGGTGCTGCCCGCGCCTGCCGCGCCGCCGCCATCGCTGCCGCCCACGAGCGGGCGGCGCCTGCCGCCGAGCCGCGCCTCGACCGGGCGATCCTCAGCCGCGAGCCGATCGGCGCTGGCGAGCAGATCGTCCTGCACCGGCCGCTCGGGCGCGTGGGAATAGGGCGTGTAGCCATCGTCGAGTTCGAGCGCGTCGTCCTCCCCGCTGGTTGCAGCAGGTGTGGCCGCACCGTAGCCCAAGCCCGGCGCATCATCCGCACCGCGCAGGCCCGCAAGCGGATCGACGATGTCATCGACGTCGTCCTCGTATTCCTCGCCGTAATCGTCCCCGGCCTGCATCCCGGTCAGTTCGAAGGGCGCGGCCGCGGCGTAATCGCCGTCATCCTCGTCCTCTTCGCCAAGATCGAGCGTCTCGTCTCCGTAGCCGACCGCAGCCGCCGCTCCGGCGGCGGCGCCCGCAGGCGCGGCGAAGCCGAAATCGGAGGTCGGTGCGGGTGCCGGGATGGCGGACGGCAGCTCGCCCACGTCCTCGTCCTCGGACAGTTCGAGCACCGGGCGCTTGGGCGCGCGCGCGCCGCCGAGCGAGACCGGCTGCGAGCGTTCGGACTGGCCGATTGCGCTCTGCTCGATCCCGGTCGCGACCACCGAGACGCGAATCTTGCCCTTGAGGTCGGGGTTGAAGGCGCTGCCCCAGATGATGTTCGCGTCCTCGTCGACCAGCTCGCGGATGTGGTTGGCCGCTTCGTCCACTTCGAGCAGGCGCATGTCCTCGCCGCCGATGATCGAGATGATGACGCCCTTCGCCCCCGCCATCGACACACCGTCGAGCAGCGGGTTGGCGATGGCCTGTTCGGCGGCATCGAGCGCGCGGTTCTCACCCTCGCCCTCGCCGGTGCCCATCATCGCCTTGCCCATCTCGCTCATCACCGAACGCACGTCGGCGAAGTCGAGATTGATGAGGCCCGGCATCACCATCAGGTCGGTGATCGAGCGCACGCCCTGCTGGAGCACCTCGTCGGCAAGCTGGAAGGCCTCCTTGAAGGTGGTTTCGGCCTTGGCGACCAGAAACAGATTCTGATTGGGGATGACGATCAGCGTGTCGACATGCGCCTGGAGTTCTTCGATCCCGGCCTCGGCGGCGCGCATCCGGCGGGTGCCTTCAAACAGGAAGGGCTTGGTGACGACGCCGACCGTCAGCACACCCATGCGGCGCGCAGCCTCGGCGATGACGGGCGCGGCACCGGTGCCGGTGCCCCCGCCCATTCCGGCGGCGATGAAGCACATGTTGACGCCTTCGAGCGCCTTCTCGATCTCGGCCACCGTTTCTTCCGCAGCAGCCTTGCCCACCTCGGGACGCGCGCCCGCGCCGAGCCCGCCGGTAATGTCAGGGCCAAGCTGGATGCGCCTTTCCGCCGGGCTGGTGCTGAGCGCCTGGGCATCGGTGTTGGCGACGATGAACTCGACGCCCTCGATCTCGGCAGCGATCATGTTGGCGATCGCGTTGCCCCCGGCCCCGCCG
>Ga0208370_100157_pt1 | contig 21270 bp, 24 predicted proteins | sample Subbio12Jun_QV11_FD_184822 | JGI IMG/M metagenome (GOLD analysis project Ga0208370, IMG submission 184822) | Serpentinite rock and fluid subsurface biosphere microbial communities from McLaughlin Reserve, California, USA -CR12Jun_QV11 (SPAdes) | ecosystem: Environmental > Terrestrial > Deep...
CCCGCCTCTGCCGCCAGCCTCGCCAGACTGCCGGTGAACCGGGCGCGCGCGGCCAGCGCCGCACCGATGGTCGGCCCCTCGCCCGGCGCGCTCGCGGCCACCAGCCGCAGGCTGCGCGCGGCGAGCGCACTGCTGCGCGCCTCGGCCTCGAGCGCCTCGGCGAGCGCGCGCATGGCCTGCTTGCGCGCCACCTCGGCGATCAGGCTCTGGCGGCGCAGCAGCGCAAGGCGGCGCGCCTCACGCATCGGCGGCGGCCATCAGCGCGAGCAGCGCGGCATGGCTCGGCCCGAGCGCCTCGGCGGCCCCGCGCTGCTGGGTGAGAAAGGCGTCGATAGGGCCGCTCAAGGCCAGCGCCTCGTCAAGCAGCGGGTCGCCGCCCGCGCGGTAGGCACCCATCATCACCAGATCGCGCCCGCTCTCGCGCGCGGCGATCAGGCCCCGCAAGCGCCGCGCCGCCGCCGCGATTTCGTGCGGGACGATGTCGTCCATCACGCGGCTCAACGAAGCCGGCACGTCGATCGCCGGATAATGCCCGCGCGCCGCCAGCTCGCGCGAGAGCACGATATGCCCGTCGAGGATCGCCCGGGCGGTATCGACCACCGGATCATTGGCATCGTCGCCATCGGCCAGCACGGTGTAAATCCCCGTCACCGCCCCGCCGCTGCGCGCCGAATTGCCCGCCCGTTCGACCAGGCGGGTGATCGCCGCGAGCGCGGAAGGGGGGTAGCCGCGCGCCGCGCCGGGTTCGCCCAGCACCAGCGCCAGCTCGCGCGCGGCGTGGGCGACGCGGGTGAGGCTGTCGAGGATCAGCAGCACGCGCTTGCCCCGCGCCCGGAAGTATTCGGCGATGGCACTGGCATATTGCGCCGCGCGCAGCCGCAGGTTGGGGGCATGGTCGGCCGGCACCGCCACCACCACGATCCCGCCGCGCCGGGCACCGGCCATGTGCCGGTTGACGAAATCCGAAACCTCGCGCGCGCGCTCGCCGATCAGCGCCACCACGGTGACATCGGCGACCGCGTGCCCGGCGATGGTATCGACCAGCACCGACTTGCCGACCCCCGAGCCCGCCATGATCCCGAGCCGCTGGCCGACCCCCATCGTGCACAGCGCATTGATCGCGCGCACCCCGCAATCGAAGGACTGGTGCACGCTCGCCCGTTCGAGCGCGCCCTCGCGCCTGCCGGCCAGCGGCCAGGCCTCTTTGCAATCGAGCCGCGGGCCACCGTCGATCGGCTCGCCCAGCGCATCGACCGCGCGCCCCAGCAGGGCCTCGCCGACCCGCACCTCGCCCGGAGCGCCGAGCGCGCGCACCCGCGCCTGCGGGCGCAGCAGCATGGCATCGCCGAGCAGCATCATCAGCGAATGGCCGGCGCGGAACCCGATCACCTCGGCAAGGCATTCCTCCCCCGCGTCGTTCGCGATCAGCCCGAGCGAACCGACAGGCAGCGGCAGCCCTGCAACCTCGATCAGCCCGCCGTCGCAGGCAACCACGCGCCCCGTCAGCACCGGCCCGGCGGCGACCGGCGCGGCGCGCATCCGGGCAAGGTCAAGCTGGAGTTCGGCGATCATCCGCGCACCGCAGCGGCAATGGCGCGGCGCCATTCGGCGGGACCATCGGCCACCGAGCCGTCAGGCCCCTCGATCATCAGGCTGCCGGGTTCGAGCGCCTCGTCCGGCGCGAGCCGCCAACCGGCAAACGCCCCCGGCTCGAGCAGGGAAATGTCGTCGGGGTGGAGATGCAGCACCAGGTCCTCGGCCGCGCCGCCGATGCGGCGTGCGGCCTCGTGGCAGCGTGCCAGCAGCCCCGCCGGATCGCGTGCCGCTTCGCCCAGCACGCCTTCGCACAGCGCCGCGACGGTGGCGGCGAGGTCTGCGGCAAGCACGCCGAGCGCGGCCTCGTCGAGCGCGCGGAAGCTCAGCCGCAAGGCCCGCTGGCGTCCGCTGCGTGCCGCGCCTTCGGCTTCGGCGGCGGCGCGGCCCTCGGCGAAGCCTTCGGCCCGCGCAAGGGCGAGGGCTTCGGCGAGCGGATCGGGCGCGTCGGGTTCGGGTTCGGGTTCGGATTCGGATTCGGCTTCGGGGCGCTGTTCGACAAGGCCGGCCGCGCCCGCCGGATCGCCGAACAGCGCAGCCTCCCGGAAGGCGCCCGCCGTATCGAGCAGCGCGAGCCACGCGGGTGGCTGCGCTTTTGTATCGGGCGCGGTGACGACATCGGCCCCGGCCAGACGGCCGAGCCACTCAGACGAATTCGCCATTGCCGCTTCCGATCACGATCTCGCCCGCATCGGCAAGGCCCCGCGCGATCTCGATGATCGCCTTCTGCGCCGCGGCGACCTCGCTCCGGGCCAGCCGTCCGCGCAGCCCGATCTCGTCGCGCACGCCGTCCGCCGCGCGGCTCGACATGGCGGCGAAGAAGGGCGCGCGCTCGTCCTCCTTGAGGCCCTTGAGCGCGTCGATCAGCTGCTCGTTGTCGACATCGCGCAGCAGGCGGCCCATCGACATCGGATCGAGTTCGAGAAGCATTTGGAAGGTGAACAGTTCCTCCTCGATCTTTTCGGCCAGCGGCGCATCGCGCTCGGCGATGGCGGGGAGCACGGTGCCGCGCAGTTCGCCCGCAGCCAGGTTGATGAGGTTCGCCGCATCGCGTGGGCCGCCCAGCATCAGGGCAGCGGTGCCATAGGTCGCGCTGATGCGCTGGGTAAGCAGAGTGTCGATCGTGGCGATCGCGGCCTGCGAGATCGCGCCGCTCCTCGCCACCCGCTCGACGACGAGGGTCTGCAATTCGAGCGGCAGCATCGCCAGCACCGCAGCGGCCGGCTCGGGGTCGATCAGCAGCAGCAGCGCGGCGATCACCTGCGGATGCTCGTCGAGGATCAGACGCACCAGCACGCCGGGGGCGAGCCACTTCGCCAGTTCGAGGCTGCGCGGCGCGGCATCGGGTTCGATCCGCTGCATCATGCTTTCCGCGCGCGCCGGACCAAGCGCCTTGTCGAGCAGGCTGCGCACGCGGTCGTCGCGCCCGCGCCGGGGCAGAATCTCGCGCGCCGCCTCGCCCGCGAAGTCGGCGAGGGCTTCGGCCATGTGCGGCTGTTCGATCTCGCCCAGCGCCAGCATCGCCGCGCCGAGCTTTTCGAGCTCTGTCGGAGAAAGGCGTGCCAGCAGGCCGGTCGCCTCCTCATCGTCAAGCAGCATCAGGAACACGGCGGCGCGATCGACCCGGCTGAGCAGGGTGGGCGGCGGCGCGTCTGCGGAAAGCGGTTCGGGGATCATGCCGCCTCCGCCTCGGGCCCGCGCGCAGCGGGTGCCTCCAGCATCCGCTGCAAGGCCTCGACCGCGCGTTCGGGCTGGCTCGCGGCGAGGCGGCGGGCAAGCTCGACCTGGCGCGGCAGGTCATCGAGCGCGATGCCCCCGTCCTCGCCCGGCATCCGCCCTGCGGCAGCGTGATCGGCGGCCTCGATGGCGACCACGCCTCCGCCCGGCACCGAAGCAGCCGGGGCGGCGGCTTCATCCCCGGCCTTGCCCCTGAACTTGCCGATCAGCGGGCGCACCGCCAGCAGCAGCACCAGCAGCACCGCGATCAGCGCCGTGCCGTAACGCACCAGCATCGCGAACCACGGCTGTTCATAGAAGGCCGGGGGCTCGAGCGTCGCGGGCTCGAACTTGCTCGCCGCAACCTCGACCTTGTCGCCGCGCTGCGTGTCCGCGCCCACTGCGGCGCTCACCAGTGCCTGCAATTGCTGCGCGGTCAGGGGCGCTGCGGACTTGAGCGCCTTGTCGCTCACCGCGACCGCAACCGAAAGCTTCTTGAGACGCCCCGGCCCGGCGGTGGTGACAGCGACCTCGCGGCCCAGTTCATAGGCGCGGTCGGTGGTGGTTTCCGTGTCGGTGCTGGCGGCGGCGGCGGGGGCGGCAGGCTGCGGCGCGCCATCGACCAGCTGCGCCTGCGGGGGCGGGGTATTGGCCGCCACTCCCGGCACGCCGCCGGCGGGACCTGCCCCGGTGCGGGTCGCCTCGCGCGCGCTTTCGCTGCGGATCGCGCCTTCCTTTTCGTAGGTTTCGCGCGCGGTGGTGACTTCCTCGCGGGCAAGTTCGACCTGCACCTGCGCGCTGAAATTGCCCTCGCCCAGCAGCGGCAGCAGCAGCGCATCGAGCTGTTCGCGCAGCTTCGCCTCGTGCTCGCGCTGGAGCGTCAGGCCCTCGCCCGCCGCCTCGCGCGGGTCTGAGATCAGGCGGCCGTTGTGGTCCACCACCCGCACCGCATCCGCGCTCATCCCCGGCACCGATGCGGCGACGAGATTGACGATCGCGCCGACCTGTTCCTGCGAAAGGCTGCGCCCGCTCACCAACCGCACCATCACCGAGGCGCTGGGCGGGTTGTTCTCGCGCACGAAAACCGAACGCTCGGGCGTGGCGAGGTGGACGCGCACGCTCTCGATCCCGTCGATCTCGCGGATCGTCAGCATCAGCTCGCGTTCGCGGGCGAGGCGCAGGCGTTCGCCCTCCAGCGTGCGCGAGGTGCCGAGCGGCATCGCGTCGAGCATCGCCTCGGCCCCCTCGGGCGCGGCGATCCCAGCATTGCTCGCAACCAGCATCTTGGCGCGATAGACATCGTTCTCGGCCACCGAGAGCGCGCCGGTGCTGTTGTCGATGCGGTAGCCGATCCCGCCCGCCTCGAGCGTTTCGACCACCTTGGCGCGGTCGGCATCGGTGAGGCTGGTGTAGAGCACCCGGTCGGGGCCGGATGAAATCGCCATCCACAGCCCCGCCGCAGCGGCGAGCGCGCCCACGCCCGCCAGCGCCGGAAGCGCGCGGGCAAGCGCGGGCTGGCCGAGCAGGCCTGCGATCTGCGGCGGGACCATCCCGCGCCATCCGCCGACGGCGGGCGCGACCGGCAGGCCCGGGGGATCGGCGGGAACGGGCAAGGCGGCGTCGGCCATCTATCAGCCCCCCATCCGCATGATGTCTTGATAGGCGTTCAGCAGCTTGTTGCGCACCTGCAAGGTGGCCTCGAAGGCGACGCCCGCCTCCTGCCGCGCCAGCATCACCTGGGCGATATCGGTCACCTGGCCGCGCTCGTAGGCGACCTGCATCGCGCTTGAGCGTTCCTGCACCGCGCTGACCTGCCGAAGCGCCGTGTCGAGCGTATCGGCAAAGCCCGCGCCCGGCACCTTGCCGGGGGTCTGGAGCGCGCCGCCCGTCTCGCTCGCCGCGCGCACGGCGCGCAGCGCGGCGCTGCGGGCGAGCACCTGGCTGCGCAGCGCCATCACGTCCTCGACGCCGAAGCCTGTCCTCACCGCGCTCATGCCGCGCCTCCTGCCGCCGCGAGCATTCCGGCCCCGCGCATCGAGGCGAGGCGGTAGCGCAGCGTGCGTTCGGAGATGCCGAGGCTGCGCGCGGTCGCGGCGCGGTTGCCGCGGTGGCGGCTCAAGGTTTCGAGGATCGCTCGCGCCTCGGAAGCGAAGGCGACATCGGAAAGCGAAGGCGACGATGCGGCGGCGGGCACCGGCATGGCGGGCGCGGCCTCGGCGGCGGAGCGGACGGCGGTATCGAAGACGATGTGTTCCGGCGCAATCACCGCCGCATCGCCCGCCAGCAGGATCGCGCGGCGGATGACGTTTTCAAGCTCGCGGACATTGCCCGGCCAGGCATGGCTCCCCAGCGCCGCCAGCGCCTCGCCCGCGATCCAGCCCGGGCGCCCGGGGGCGGGCGCATGGCGCAGCAGCATCGCAAAGGCGAGCGGGGCGATATCGCCGGGCCTTTCGCACAAAGCCGGCAGGCGCAGCGGAAAGACGTTGAGGCGGTAGAACAGGTCCTCGCGAAAGCGCCCGGCAGCGGCCTCCTCGGCGAGGTTGCGATTGGTGGCGGCGATCACCCGCACATCGACCGTCACCGGCTTGGTCGCGCCGAGCGGCAGCACCTCGCCTTCTTGCAGCGCGCGCAGCAGCTTGGCCTGGAGCGCCAGCGGCAGCTCTCCGATCTCGTCGAGCAGCAGCGTGCCGCCATGCGCCGCGCGGAACAGGCCCTCGCCCGCTTCCGCCGCGCCGGTGAAGGCACCCTTCCTGTGCCCGAACAGCAGCGCCTCGAGCATGGCCTCGGGCATGGCGGCGCAATTGACGGCGACAAAGGCACCGTCCGCGCGCCCTGACAGGCGGTGGACGAAGCGCGCCAGCACCTCCTTTCCCGTGCCGGTCGGGCCTTCGAGCAGCACGGGAATGTCGCTCGCCGCGATGCGTTCGGCAAGGGTCAGCAGCGCCAGCGACTGCGGATCGCCCGCCACCGGCCAGCCCCCTTGGGCCGAGGCCGCGATCAGCGCCGCCCGGGCCGGGGGAAGCGCTGCCGGATCATAGGCGAGGCTCACGCGGTTCGCGCCGGTCAGCGCCAGCGCGGGCGCGGCGGGGCTTTCCGCGTGATCGAGCGTGATCGCGATCTTGCCGCTCCGGGCGATCCCCGCCGCCATGGGCGGCGGCAGGCCGTCGCCGATCACGATCCGGTCGCGCTGCCAGCTGCCGCCCATCAGCGGCACGGTCATGCCGATCAGGATGTCGTGCCCGCTGCCGCTGCGCGCCGCCGCGCACGGCGGTGCTTCGCTGCGGCGGATCGCGCCGTTGCCCGGTTGCATCATGCTTGCCCCTGCTCGTGTTGCCTGTGGCAAGTCCCTGCCGCACACAGGCTGCACAGCAGGCAAATTTAAGCCCCCGTAGCTTTCCCTAGACGGGCGGCGGCGAATACCGGGGCAGGGGCGCAAGGCCGCAGGCGCGGATCGCAAACGCTTCCTCCATCCCCTTGTTTCGCTTGAATTATTTTTCCCGCTTAAACATCCCGCCGGATGGCCGCTCTTAGGGCCAGCAGCGACGGGCCTGTTCGTCCTGCCTGACCATTCGGGAGTTTGAACAATGAACGTAGTGAACACCAACATCTCGGCCCTGCGCGCCACCAACGCCAGCGTTTCGGCGGGCAAGATGCTCGGCACCTCGATGGAGCGCCTGTCGACCGGGCGCCGCATCAACAGCGCCGCCGACGACGCGGCCGGCCTTGCGATCGCCGCCAGCTTCACCTCGCAGATTCGCGGCATGGCCCAGGGCGTGCGCAACGCCAACGATGGCATCAGCCTGGCCCAGACCGCCGAAGGCGCGCTCGATGAAGTCACCAACATGCTTCAGCGGATGCGCGAATTGACCGTGCAGCGCTCGAACGAGACCTACTCGGCGACCGACATCGCCAACATCGATTCGGAGCGCAACGCGCTGGCCTCGCAGATCAACTCGGTGGTTTCCAACACCACCTTCAACGGCATCAACCTGTTCTCGACCGCGACCAACACCATCACCATCCAGGCCGGTGCCGAAGCGGTCGATGCCATCGACATCACGCTGCCCGAACTGGACGTTACCGGCGGTGCGCTGGCCGGCGTGGTCACTTTCGGTGCCACCCCCTCGGCGGTCGCGGCTGCCACGCTCGATGCCTACGACACCGCGATCGGTGCCGTCACCACCGCGCGCGCCGATCTCGGTGCGTTCCAGAACCGGCTGCAATCGGCGGTGAACAACCTCACCAACGTCTCGACCAACCTCACCGATGCACGTTCGCGGATCATGGACACCGATTATTCGGCCGAAACCACCGCCCTCGCCAAGGCGCAGATCCTCGGCCAGGCGAGCACGGCGATGCTGGCCCAGGCCAACCAGTCGCAGCAGAACGTGCTGTCGCTGCTGCGCTAAGCGCCACGCCTCCCCACCCGCGACCCGGGGAAGCGGAAGCCCGGGGCCTTGCGGCCCCGGGCTTTTCGTGTGCGCGCGGGGAGGGCGGAGCGGTCGGCACGGGTGTAGGAAACCGGTGCGCCCTATCGTCCCAACGTCGCCCCGTGCTTGACACGGGGCTTGGCTACTTCTGGGCAGCCTCGGGTGCGAACCACTGTTCCCAAAGATTGTCCCAATCGGGATTGGCCGCTTCGATCAGCGCGAACTTCCATTCGCGCCGCCATTTCTTGACGAGCTTCTCGCGGGCGATGGCGCCTTCCATGGTGTCATGGCGTTCGACATAGACAAACCGCGTCTTGGCAAAATCAGCGACATGGCGCGAACCCGTGGCCTCGCGCTGCTGATGAACGCGGGCGAGCGCATCTGCGGTCACGCCGACATACATCCCGCCGCGAAAGCGGTTCGCCATGATGTAGACCCAGCCACCCTTTTCCATCGGCAGAGTATCGCAGCCACAGCTGAAGGAGAAAAGCCAAGCCCCGTGTCAAGCACGGGGCGACGGCGCGGTTGGCATGGCAGAAATCACCCATCATTTGACATAATCCCACGGCCACTTGCGCCCCGAAAACAGACAGCGACGACCTTGAACCGGACGCCGCGCGACGGGCGCGCCCGGTTGGCAGTCAGCGCGCTGGCCGGGGTGACGAGGCCGGCGCGCGCGCCGCGCTGCGGGCCTCGAGCAGCAACAGCGAGATGCGGCGGTTGCGGGGGTCGGCGGGGTTATCGACCACCAGCGGCTCGGTCTCGGCGACGCCCTCGATCCGGGCGAAGCGCGTTTGCGGCACCCCGCCCAGCACCAGCGCCTGCCGGGTCGCCTCGGCGCGGCCGGTGGAAAGCGGCCAGTTGTTGGTCGTCATCCCGCCGCGCCACGGCAGCGAATCGGTGTGGCCGCGGATGATCAGCGGGGCAGGCTCGTCGGCGAGGGTTTCGGCCATCACCTCAAGCAGCCCGCGCGCCTCCTTCGTCAGGATCGTCGTGCCCAGTTCGAACATCGAGAAATCGGCGTTGTCCATCAGGTCGATGCGGATCCCCTCGGGCGCGCGCATCACCCGCACCTGCCGCGCAAGGTGCTTGATCTGACGGCGCTTGACCAGCTTCTGGTCAATCTTGTCCTGCAATTCCCTGAGCTTCTGCGAATCCAGCTCGCCGCGACCGCCCCCTTCCACCGGGCCGCCGGTGACACCGCGCGGGATGGTAATGGCTCGGGTGCCGGTCTGGCCCTGACGGTTCGGATAATTGTCCACATCGGTGATCGAACTGCCGCCCAGCAGCCCTTCCGACCCGGCGCTTTGCTGCCGCAGCTTCACCAGCGTGGGGGAAAAGTAGTCGGCGATGCCCTTGCGCTGCTTCTCCTCGGTCGCGCCGAGCAGCCAGAGCAGCAGGAAGAAGGCCATCATCGCGGTCACGAAGTCGGCATAGGCCACCTTCCATGCCCCGCCGTGATGGCCGCCCGCGACGACGGTGACCTTCCTGACGATGATCGGGGCGGGGTTCGCCGCCTTGCCGTCCGCCACCTCAGCGCCCCCGCATCGTGTCGAGCAGGTCGGTGAGCTTGGGGCGATGCGCCGGCGGCAGGCCCGAGCGCGCGGCCTCCAGCACCAGCGGCTGCGGATAGCCGTGCAGGCTCGCGACGACCACCTGCTTGATGGAATGGAAGATCTGGCCGTCATGGGCGTTGATCTGCTTGAGCCGCGCGCCCAGCGGCCCGGCGAAACCATAGGCGAGCAGCACCCCGAGGAATGTCCCCACCAGCGCCGAGCCGATCATCTTGCCGAGGATCTCGGGCGGCTCGTTGATCGCGCCCATCGTCTTGATGATCCCCAGCACCGCCGCGACGATCCCCAAGGCGGGCAAGGCATCGGCGAGGCTCTGGATCATGTGCTGGGGCTCGTCCATCTCGTGAAGCTGGGTCTTGATCGCGTTGTCGATGATATCTTCGACCGCGTGGGTATCGAGCGTGCCCGACGAGACCACCATCAGCGTCAGCGGGTCGCAGATCATCGCGGTGACGACCGGATCGGACTGGAGGCGCGGATATTCGGAGAAGATCGTCGAGGAACCCGGGTCGGTGACATGGCTCTCCAGCGCGACCGCGCCTTCCGAGCGCAGCAGCTTCATCAGCTTCGATGTCAGCGCGATCACGTCGATGTGATCCTCGTGGGAATATTTCGGCCCCTTGACGATCCTGCCCAGCCCTGCGCCGAGCAGCTTGATCTCGTGCATCGAATTGCCGATCAGGGTCGCGCCGGTGGCGGCCCCGCCGATCATCATGAATTCGAGCGGAAGCGCCGCCAGAACGGGCCCCATGGCCCCGCCGGCGAGAATGAACCCGCCGAACACCATGGCGAGCAGCACGACAATGCCGATGGCGACGAACACGGACCCTCGCTCCCCGGATTAACGCAGCGCGTCGAACAGGGTCAGCGCGCTGACCCGGGCAAAGGCGGCCTGGCTCGCCTCGAGCGCGGTCAGCGATTGCTGGAGCCGGGCGACGGCATCGGCGATGTCGGTATCGCCGATGCGGCTGCGGCGTTCGGCCAGCGCGATGCTGCGATCGGCCTGCTGCTGCTGCACCTGTTCGACCCACGCCATGCGGGTGCCGATGATGGTGGTGGTGCGATTGGTCGCATCGAGCGCGGCGTCGATCCCCGTGAGCGCGGCATTGGCCGCCGCGACCGGATCGGGCGAACCGCCCTGAAGCGCGGCGACCAGCCCGCCGAGCACCGCGAAGGCGCTGGAGGGCGTGCCCCCGAGGTCGAACTCGAACACCTCGCTTCCCGGCAGCCCGCGCTCGATCGCGGTGCCCGGCGCGACCGGCACGGCCCCGCTTTCGGGCGTGCCGGCATAGGTGACATTGCCGAGGCCATCGCGGGTGAAGGCGGCCTGCGAGGATTGCCCCGCGAACAGCGGCTCGCCGGTCAGCGAGGTGGCATTGGCGCGGCTGAACAGTTCCTGCCCGAGCTGTTCGAGCTCGAAGGCGATCGCCCGCCTGCCATCGGCCCCCAGCGGCGTGCTGGCCGCCTGCAAGGCAAGGTCGCGTGCGCGCTGGAGCAGCGCGGTCACCGCTTCGAGCGCGTCACCCGCCGCGCCCAGATCCTGCCCGAGCCGCGCGGCATTGTCGCCCTCCACCCGCGCCAGCGCCTCGCGCCGCGCGACGCTGCGCAGCTGGGCGGCACCGGCGGGATCCTGCGAGCCGCGCTCGATGGTGCGCCCCGTGGCGATCTGGGTGCGGGTGCGCTCGATGCCGTTGCGCAAGGCAGCCATCTGCGCGAGCGAGCGGTTGAAGAACGACCCGGCGGAATTGGTGACGGAACTCATCGCTGACGGTCTCCCCTTACCTCAGGCCCAGAATCGTATCGAAAAGCTCGGCGGCGACCTGGATCACCCGGCTGTTGGCCTCGAAGGCCTGTTGCAGGCGCACCAGATTGGCGGCCTCGGTGTCGAGATCGACGCCGGTCTCGCGCAGCAGCTCGGCCTCGGCGCTGGCGGCGACGACCGCGAGGCCCTCGGTCCGGGTCTCGAGCGCGGAAACCCGGCTGGAAAGCCCGAGCAGCAGGCTGTCGATACCGGCGGTCGGCCCGGTGGGGGCGGCAAGCGCGGCGATCAGCGCGGCGAGGTTGGCGGTGTCGCGGCTGCCTGCGGGCGCGCCGGCGGGGGCGGTGGCAAGGCCGGCCGCATCGGCCAGCACCACGGCGATGTTCCCCGCGCCGGTCCCGGCGAACAGCGGCTGACCGGGTGCGGCGTCCGCGCCGACGCCTGCGGCCTGCGCGGTGTTCGACAGGGTGACAGCCGCAACCGCCAGCGTATCGAGCCCGGTCTGGAGCGCGGCCATCTCGGCAAGCGCGGCGCTGCGACCGGCCATCGCCCCGCCCGCAGGGGTGAAGGCGGCGGCACCGACCGTGAAGGCGGCGGTGCCATCGGCGGCGTAGGTGACGGCGACGGTCTGCGCCGCCGCGCCGGTGACCAGAGCCACGGGCGGGGTGCCTGTCAGTGTCACGTCGGCAGTGCCATCGGGATGGAACAGGGGCCGGAGGCCGAACTCCTCCGCCAGCGCCCGCAGCGCCTTGTCGCGCGCATCGAGCAGCGCCGCGCGCCCGGCGGTGCCTTCGCGCGCGCCGACGAGATCGGCATTGACCCTGGCGAGGTCGTTCGCCAGCTCGTTCACCGTCAGCACCTCGGCGCTCACCTCGGCCTGGACGAGGCTGCGGGCATTGGCGAGGGTGCCGTCGGCGATGCGGAAACTGCCCGCCATCTTGCGCGCGCTCTCCAGCGCCGAGAGGCGCAGCGCGGGCTCGAGCGGGTTGTTCTGGAGCCGGGTCAGCGCCGCTTCGTAATCGACGAGGGCGGTGAACACCCCCGAGGTTTCGAGCGCGCTCTCCGCCTCGCGCAGCGCAAGAAACTCGGCTTCCGCCGCGGCCAGTGCCGAGGAGGAATCGCGCGCCTGGCGCTGCACCAGCGCGCTTTCGGCGCGCTCGATCGCCCCCGGGCGCACCCCGCCGAGCGAATCCTGCGCATTGACCCCGATCGATCCGGTCATCACCAGTTCGCCCTGGGTCAGGCTGCGGCGCGAATAATCGGGATTGGCGGCATTGGCGACGTTCTGCGCGGTCAGCTCGAGGCTGCGGCGCGAGGCGGTGAGGCCCGAACGGCCGATGGTGAAGATCGCGGTGGGCATCAGCTGTTCCCCTGTTCCCCGGGCCTACCCGAAAGATGTTGCGCGAGGCTCGCCTCGATACTGCGGGCAAACCCGAAGCCCCCCGATTGCGCGGCGATCTCGGCGAGATGTTCGTCGCGCATCGCGGTGAACTGCTTCATGCCCCCGCCGGTGAGCGGGGTGTCCTCGGCGAAGCTTGCGGCGCGCGCGGTGGCGAGCATCCGCCGCACCATGATCGCCTCGAAGCCCTCGGCGGCCTCGCGCAATTGCGCGCGTTCGGCAGAGACCGGCGCGGCGGAAGGGGTGACGGGACCGATCACAGCACCACCATTTCGGCTTGCAGGCTGCCGGCCTGCTTGAGGCTTTCGAGGATCACCACAAGGTCCGATGCGCCGACGCCGAGCAGGTTGAGCGCATCGACGATTTCGGTCAGCGAGGCGGCGCCCGGCACGTAGGCGATCCGGTCGGCTGTCTCCTCGACGGTGATGTCGGTCGCCTCCTCCTGCGCGGTCACCCCGTCGCTGAAGGGCGCGGGCTGGACGATCACCGGGTTCTCGTCGATGCGGATCACCAGCTTGCCGTGACTGACCGCCGCAGGGGCAAGGCGCACCGCGTCGTTGATGACGACCGTTCCGGTGCGGCTGTTGACGATCACTCTGGCCGCCACCGGCGCCGGAGAGACGGCGAGCATCTCGATCTCGGCCATCATGCCGGAACGCACATCGTTGCCCTGCGGCAGGGCCAGCTCGATGCTCACGCCGTCGGCGATGGCGGCGGTGCCCGGCCAGCGCGCGTTGATCGCGTCGCGCACCCGGGCGGCGGTGAGAAAGTCGGCCTTGTGAAGGTTGAAGCGCAAAGTGGGCGAAGCATCGAAGCCGGTGGCGACCGCGCGCTCGACCGTGGCCCCGTCGGCGACCCGGCCGACGGTGGCGACATTGACGCTGACCTGCGAGCCGTCGCGCCCCGTCACGCCCAGCCCGCCGACCGCGACATTGCCCTGCGCCATGGCATAGATCTGGCCGTCCGCTCCGTAAAGCGGCGTCAGCACCAGTGCCCCGCCACGCAGGGACAGGGCCTGGCCAAGGGTCGAGACGGTGATGTCGATCCGCTGACCGGGCTTGGCGAAGGCCGGCAGTTCGGCGGTGACGATCACCGCCGCAGCGTTCCTCAGGATCGGCGAGACCCCGGGCGGCAGCGGCAGGCCGAGCCGGCCCGAGACCCCGCGCATCGCTTCGGTCACGTATTCGAGATTGTTGTCGCCCGTGCCCTGAAGGCCCACGACCACGCCGTATCCGGTAAGCTGGTTGGCGCGCAGCCCCTCGAACTGGCCGAGATCGCGGATGCGCTCGGCTGCGGCATGGGTCGGCACCTGCCCCGCGACCAGCGCGATCAGGAGGTAGAGGATCGGCAGGAGAATGCGCATCCGGTTCATCGCGAGCACCCCCTCAGAACGGCGAGATCATGTTGAAGAAACGGCTGAGCCAGCCCGGCCGGCTTGCCTGCTGCACGGCACCCTTGCCCGAATAGATGATCCGGGCATTGGCGACCTGCGAGGAGGCGAGGCGGTTGTCGCCGTCGATGTCGACCAGCCGGATGCGGCCGGCGAACTGCACCCATTCGTCACCCTGGCTCAACATCATCTGCTTTTCTCCGACCACTTCGGCGGTGCCGTTGGGATAGATCGCGGCGATCGTCACAGCGACCGCGCCGTTGAGGCGGCTCTGCTGCGCGGCATTGCCCACGCCGGTGAACGACCCTTCGGCCGCAGCTTTAAGGGCATCGGGGTTGAGGAAATCGAGCGGGCCGCGAGTGGGCGGGGTGATCCCGAAGCTGCCTTCGCGCTGCGTTCGGCCTTGCGTGCTCTTGGTGGTGGTGGTCGCCTCGGTGAGGATGATCGTCACCATGTCGCCCAGCGCCCGCGCGCGGGTGCCGGTGACAAGTCCGGCATAGCCCTGCGCGGGCTGGAAGATCGCCCCCGCGCTGACGGGTTGGGAAACGACCGGCGCGGCCACCGCCAGCGGATCGCCCGAACCGGCCGAAACCATCGCCGGTCCTGGCGGCGGCGGCGCGCTGAACCCGGCCTGCGGCCCCCTGCCCCCGGCGCCCATGCAGGCGGCAAGCAGCAGCGGCGCGGCAATGATGATGATACGGCCCGTCATGCGATCCCTCACGTTGTTTCTCACAAGGTCTGGTTGGCGTTGCGCAGCATCTCGTCGACTGCGCTGACCATCTTGGAATTGATTTCGTAGGCGCGCTGGGCCTCGATCATCTCGACCAGCTCCTCGACCACGTTGACGTTCGAGCTTTCCAGCATCCCTTGGCGGATCTGCCCGCGCCCGTTCTCGCCCGCGAAGCCCAGTTCGGCCGGGCCGCTGGCGGCGGTCTCGACCAGGAAATTGTCGCCGATCGCGCGCAGGCCCGCCGGATTGACGAAGCTCGCCACGGTCAACTGGCCGAGCAGCGTCGGCTCGGCAACGCCGGGGGTCAGCGCGCTCACCGTGCCATCGGGCGCAATGGTGATCGATTGCGAGCCGACCGGCACCTGCAAGGGCGGCTGGAGGGCATAGCCCTGCGAGGTGATCAGCGTGCCATCCTGCGCCAGCGTGAAGTTGCCTGCGCGGGTGAACCCGATCTGCCCGCCCGGCGGCAGTTCCACCTGGAAAAACCCGTCGCCATCCAGCGCCAGATCCAGGGGGTTGTCGGTGCGATTGAGCGTGCCCTGGGCGTTGATCCGGCTGGTGCCCTGCACCTGTACCCCGGTGCCCAGGTTGAGCCCCACCGCAAAGGCAGTCTGCGCCGTCGATTGCTGCCCCGCGACGCGCTGTTCCTGATAGGCAAGCGTCGCGAAGTCCACCCGGTCGCGCTTGAAGCCGGTGGTGCCGATATTGGCGAGGTTGTTGGCGATGACGCGCATCCGCGTGTCCTGCGCCTCGAGGCCCGTGCGGGCGACGTGAAGGGCGGAAGTGGGCATAGCTCAGGTCTCCTTGGTATGTGTCAGCGCAGCGCCATGAGGCCGCTGCCGGCCTCGTCGATTTCGCCAGCGGTCATGATGATCCGCGCGCGCTGTTCAAAGGCGCGCTGGGCCTCGATCATCTGGACGAGGGTATCGGCGGTCTCGACGTTCGACATCTCGAGCGCGCCGGGCTTCAGGCGCGCGGTCGGATCGGGCGGCAACACGCCCCCGCCCGGCACCTTGAGGAAGCTGTCGATCCCCTTGGCGAGCGGGCTGCCTTCGGGATTGACCAGGCGGATGCGATCCACCGCCTCGGGGACGACATTGGGCGCGGCGGGATCGCTGGCGAGGACCGTGCCATCGGGCGCAAGGCTGATGCTGAAACCGGGCGGCACGGTGATCGGCGCGCCGCTTTCGCCCAGCACTGCCAGCCCCTCGCCGTTTTCCAGCACGCCCGAGGCCGCCACCCGAAGGTCGCCGCGCCGGGAATAGATCTCGCCCTGCCGGTCGGGCGACTGGCAGGCGATCAGCGCGCGGCCCTCGATCGCGACATCCAGCGGATTGCCGGTCGGCACCACCCGCGCGGCGCGCATGTCGGCCCCGCGCACATTGCCGCGCGCCATGGCGCGGGCCTCCAGCGAGCCGTCCCTGAGCGTTGCCGGAGTGACCGCGAATATCTCCTGACGAAAGCCCGGCGTGCTGGCGTTGGCGAGGTTGTTCGCCACCACCCGCTGCCGGTCCATCGCCGCGTTCATCGCGGTCATGGCGGTGTAGATCATCCGGTCCACGCCTCAGCGCTCCTTACTGTTGCCGCAGGTTGATGACGGTGGTCGCAATCTGCGTTGCGGTGTCGATCGCGCGGGCATTGGCCTGGAAATTGCGCTGCGCGGTGAGCAGCGAGACCATTTCCTCGGCCAGATCGACATTCGAGCGTTCGAGCGCGCCGCTGATCATCTCGCCAAAGGAACCGATGCCGGGGTTGCCGAACACCGCCGCGCCGGATTCGCCGGTCGCCTGGAACTTGGTCTGGCCGATGGTGCGCAGGCCGCCCGGCGCGGGGAAGGTCGCCAGCGCCACCTGTCCGACCGGCGTCGTGCTGCCGTCGGCATAGGCGGCGATCACGATCCCGCGCACATTGATGGTGACATTGGCGAGGGTCGAACCGGCGGCGTTGGTGACCGGCACGGCGACATTGGCGGGCACGGTCGAGGTCGGATTGCCGGCCGCATCGACCGGATAGGCTTGCAGACGGTTGCCCCAGGCATCCTCCAGCTCGCCGCCTGCGGTCAGGCGGAAATTGCCGTTGCGGGTGAAGGACACCTCGCCCGAGAACGGATTGGCAAGCGCGAAGAAACCGTCGCCATCAATCGCGAGGTCGAGGCTGCGACCGGTCTGTTCGAGCGGGCCGAGCACGAAATCCTGCGTGATCCCGGCAATCGTCGCGCCGACGCCCGGGCTGCGGCGCGGATCGGTGGCGGAGCCGGTGGCGACCAGATCGGCGAACTGCACCGAGCTTTTCTTGAAGCCCACGGTTTCGGCATTGGCGATGTTGTTGGCGATGACGCGCAGGTCGGTCTCGGCATTGCGCAGACCGGAAAGAGAGGTGAAGAACGACATGGCGAGGTGATCCTTTCAGCAGGTGAGACGGTTCAGGGTTGCGGGGCGATGACGGCGCGGGCCATGGCCTCCTGCGCCGCGATCAGGCGGTCGAGCTTGGCGGAGATGTCCTCCAGCGTCGCGCCGCTCTGGGTCTGGGCGGCGAGCGCGGAGAACTGCGCCATCTGCGCCAGCATCTCCTTGTTTTCGGTCGGCGCGAGCGGGTCCTGCATGGTCAGCTGGGTGGTCAGCAGGCGCAGGAAATCGGCCTGCCCGAGCGACTGCATCCCGCCGCCGTTGAGCCGCGAGGGGGTGTTGAGCCGGTCGAGCGTGGCCTGCGCGGCGGGGGTAATCGAAGGGCTGTCCATCACTGGCTCCTCAGGGTTTCGAGCATCAGCTGCTTGGCGGTCTGGAGCGCCTGCACCAGGTTCTGGTATTGGCGCGCGCTTTCCATGATCTCGACCATCTCGGCGGTCTCATCGACGGGGGCCTCGAAAACGAAGCCGTCCCTGTCGGCGAGCGGGTGGGAGGGATCGTGGCGCCTCGTGGGCGCAGTCTCGGCGCGCACCAGGCCGCCGGTCGTGACCCCGGCAAGGCCGGAGGCGCGGTCGAGTTCGGTGGCGAAAACCGCGCGGATCGGGCGATAGGCCCCCGCCTCGGTCGAGGAGACGGAACCGGCATTGGCGAGGTTGGAGGTCGCCGCGTTCATCCGCACCATCTGCGCGCTCATCGCGCGGGTGGTCATGGAGAACAGCGTCATCGGGGTGCGGTCGGGCATTGGCCTCACTCGCCCTTCAGCGCGCGGGTGATGGTGTTGACCTTCCCCTGCACGAAGCTGAGCGTCGCCGAATAGGCGACCGCATTCTCGGCGAAGGCGACCTGTTCGCGTGCGAGTTCGACCGTGTTGCCATCGAGCGAGGGCATGGTCGGCGCGCGCCACACCATGCCGGCCTGCGGGTCGGCAGGCATTGCGCCCCGCGCCCGGGCGAGCCGGGCTTCGAGCGCGGCGTTGAAATCAATGTCGCGGGCCTTGTAGCCGGGGGTCGCGGCATTGGCGATGTTCGACGCGATCACCCCCATGCGCTCGGAACGCAGGGTGAGTGCGGCACCGTGGATGCCGAAAAGTCGCTCGTTCACGCTTTGGGACTCCTTTGTTGCTGCGGGCGGGCCCGCAGGGCTGCGACGATGGTCAGCAGGAAGCGTGCCAAACCCCTCTGATACCGGGCAGGCGCGGGCAGAACCTGCTGCGGGCGGCAGGCTTTTGCCGCTTGCAGGGGCGCGCCGGGCAAGGGCCTGCCGCTGCCGCAGGCGGGCTTAATCGGCGCAATTCCCTGCCGTTCTGTGCAGCGTCGTTAGCCCGAGGGATCCGCCATGCCGCCCAACTTTTCGTCGCTCTTCGATCCCGGATCGCTCGCCATCGTAATCATCGGAACCGTGCTCGCCACGGTCGCGCGCTGCGGCTGGCGCGATTTCGGGGCGGCGCTGCGGGCGGCGGGAAGCCTGCTGCGCGGCGGCTTTGCGACCGAGCCCAACCGCAGTGCGCTCGCCCGCGCGATCGAGGCGATCCGGCGCGATGGCCATCACCGCGCCGACCCGACCCTGCCGCCGGACCGCGCGCTCGGGCTGATGCTCGAAACCTACCTGCGCCACGGCGCGATCGAGGCGCTCGGCGGGGTCCGCCGCGCCGAACGCGCGCTCCACGAGGCGCGGCGGGTCAATGCGGCGCAGGTGTTCGGCTGGGCGGGCGAGCTTGCCCCGGTGTTCGGACTGGTCGGCACGCTTTACGGCCTCTCGCAGCTCGCACCGCCCGCCGCCACGGGCGCGGGGACCAGCGCTCTCATCATGCACGCGGTCTCCACCGCAGTGCTGACCTCGCTCTACGGCGCTCTCATCGCGCATCTGGTGTGCTACCCGCTGGCGAGCGCGATCGAGCGGCGCGGCCTTGCCGACGAGCAGAAGCGCGACGCCCTCGCCGAATGGTTCACCGCCCAGATCGGCGGGGCCGAGGCCGCAGACCGGGCGCGCCGCGCCCACCTCAGAGGTGTCGCATGAGCAGCCTTGCCGCCGATCCGCGAACGGACGCGCGCACGGGCCATGGCTGGCAGCTGATCCTGGCCGATCTGGCCCTGATCCTGTTCCTGCTGACGCTTTCGGCCCTGCCCGCCACCGAGGCCGAAACCGGAAACCGCCGCGCCGACCGCGCGGTGCGCGACAAGGAAGAGGAGGAAGGCGCGCCCCTGCCGGAATTCGCCGGCGCGCAGGCGCTGTTCCGGCCCGTGCCCGGCGGCCCTGCGCTGGGCGAATGGCTCGCAGCGCAGGCCCCCGATCCGCGCGCGACGCTGACAGTCGTCGCCACCCACACCGCCGACGGCGAGGCGCTGGCCTGGGCGCGCGCGCAGGCGCTCGCCGCCGAGGCGCGGGCGCGCGGCACGCGGGTGCGGATCGTCATCACCGCAGGCAGCACGGCGGATCTCACCGCCAGCCTCGCCTATGACGCGCAGCTGGCGGAGACAGGCGCGGGCGCAGGGCGGGAATGGCGGCGGCAATAGGGGTGGGGCCTCGTGAGCAGTCAGCCCAGTTCCACCCGGTTGCGGCCCTGCTGCTTGGCGCAATAGAGCGCGGCATCGGCCCGGGCGAGAGCGCTGCGGATGTCGGGATCCTCTGTCACCTCGGCCACGCCCGCAGAAAAGGTGATCCGCCCGAAGGGCTGGCCGGTGTCGCGGTTCATGAGCAGCCTCGCCCCCTGAGCCCGGCGGATCGCATCGAGCCGGCCCCGGGCCGCCTCCTTCCCGAGGCCATAGAACAGCAGCACGAATTCCTCACCCCCGTGGCGCGCGACGAAGCAGGAATCGCCCGCCATTTCGGAAAGGGTCGCCGCCAGCGCGCACAGCACCCGATCACCGGCCGCATGGCCGTGACGGTCGTTGACCTGCTTGAAATGATCCACATCGCAAAAGGCGATCGCCAGCGGCTCGCCCTTCGCCTCGGCCTCCATCGCCGCCGAAACCAGCCGCCGCTCGAAGGCGCGGCGGTTGGGCAGGCGGGTGAGGTGATCGACATCAGCCTCGATCCGTGCCTTGGCGAGGCTCTGCCGCAGCGACGCGGTCTCGGCCTCGCTGCGCGCCATGGCCGCCTCGACCTGCTCGATCCGCGTAAGCATCGCCCGCGACAGCTCGATCACCTGCGCCAGCCCTTCGGGCCCGGCGAGCGTTTCGAGCTGCGCCCCGATCGCGCCGCGGTGGTCGCTGGTTTCGTTCTGCGCCGCACGCGCGGTCTGGGCAAAGCGCATCAGCGCATATTCAAGCTTGTCGGACAGGGTCTCGAGCGCGGCGATGCGGCTGTGCCCGTCGGGATCGAGCCGCGCCAGGGTATCGAGCCAGCGCTGGTCGACCGGATCGCCCGAGGCCTCGCGCTGCACCAGCGCGCGCGCCAGTTCGGGATGCGATCCCGATAATGCGCCGCACACGGTCGCAAGGTTCTGGGCGGTCACCGCCAGATCGTGCCGGATGACGAAATCGCCGATCCGTTCGAGCAGCTGGCGCCGCGCTTCTTCGGCGCGGCCGTCGGGCACGGCGGAAGGCTCGGCGGCCTTGGCGCTGGCACGGGCGGCGCGGGAAAATCCGGAAGCAAAGGGCATGGCAGTTCACCGGCTTGATAGTGGGATGTGTTTTGGCTGCCGGGCATAGCGGCTCATGCTTAAACGCGCGTACGGCGCGGCCCCGGCAAATTGCGTAGCGGCGCGTTTGGCATGGCCCTTGCTGAACACCGGACACGGATTTCGACGCGCGGCACGATCCCGGCGCACGCAACACGAAAGGCACGACACATGGACACGATCACTTCCCGGCTCGAAGGCTGGCGGTTCCTTCCGCTGGTGCTGCCGATGCTGCTGCCGCTGTGCGATCCCCCCGCCGCAGCGCAGGCCCGCGCCACCGATCCGGCCGAGATCGACCGCGCCGTGGCGGCCTTTACCGGCGCTGCTGTCGGCACTCCCGGCGGGGCGCGGGTGCCCGCCGACCCCCGCCTGCAGCTTGCCGCCTGCGGGGGCGCGCTGGCGGTGAGCTGGCACACCCCGGCAAAGACGGCGGTGCAGGTCGAGTGTCCGGGGCCGACCAGCTGGCGCATCTTCGTCGCCGTTGCCCCCGCGCAAGGCGGCCCCGCCTCCACCGCTGGGCGCGCCGCGCCTGCCATCAAGCGCGGCGATGCGCTCACCATCATGGTGCGCGGGCGCGGCTTCAGCGTCCAGCAGTCCGGCGAGGCGATGGAGGCGGGCGGCGTCGGCGACTGGATCTTCGTGCGCACCGGCCGCA
>Ga0208370_100158_pt1 | contig 21266 bp, 23 predicted proteins | sample Subbio12Jun_QV11_FD_184822 | JGI IMG/M metagenome (GOLD analysis project Ga0208370, IMG submission 184822) | Serpentinite rock and fluid subsurface biosphere microbial communities from McLaughlin Reserve, California, USA -CR12Jun_QV11 (SPAdes) | ecosystem: Environmental > Terrestrial > Deep...
GAGGCTTGGCGATGTCGAATATCGGCGCCGTCAAGCAGAGTGGGTCGTTAGCTCAGTTGGTAGAGCAGCGGACTTTTAATCCGTTGGTCGCAGGTTCGAATCCTGCACGACCTACCAAAATATCTAATAAAATTAGATGGTTACAAAAACGGCAAGTTAAAGCCCTTAAGATTAAGCCAAGCCTCTCAAGGACACGTCCCGCAGGCGCAGCGGCAGAGCGGCACAAAATCGCGCCGCATACATGGCGCACAGACGGCCTAACGGGCCTAAATTGACCAGCACCCGGCGCTGCCCCCGGTGCCAGCGAGTGCCAGCAGTTCAAACAGTACCAAATGGCGCAGGCGCAGCGCCGACACCCAGCCCCGCGTGCTACTCCGTCACTGGTGGCCACCGGCGGGCGGTATGCACCAAGGCCAGTACCCAAACCGTGCTGCCGTCGATCTCGTACACCAGCCTATAGCTTTCATGCGCTACCAGTTCGCGGGTGCCCGCAACCTTCCCCGCCTTGCCCAGCTTCGGATGCGCGGCCAGCCTAGCAGCCGCAGCGCTGAAAAGCGCATCCATGCGCACGGCTGCGCTTGGGTTGTCGTCCGCGATGTAGTCCCAAATGTCGGCGCGGTCTTGCTCTGCCTCAGGCGTCCAGACAACAATCACACTTGGCCAGCTGTTGCTTGGTGGCGTCTGGTAGCGAATGCGGCTTCAACTTCGTCGTTGGAGCGGCCAAGACCGGCACGCATCGAGGCGCGGCCAGCCTCGACCTTGCGCTGAAGGTAGTCGTCGTAGGCGCGGGCTTGGCGGCGTTGTTCGATGTAGCCGCGCATCAACTCGCGCACAACTTGGGACGCGGGCCGGTCTTCGCCGGCCACCTCGGCCATAAAGTCGGCACGCAGCTGCGGCTCCAGTTTCATCGTAAAAATGGCTTCTTTGGACATGGCGCTCTCCTTGTCAGGGTACTTTCGCAGTATAAACGTTATCAGTACTTAGCGCTCGCTGAAATGCAGACGCCGCCGCAGGCATCAAGCCTTCAACCCTTCAACCCTTCAACCCACAAGCGTATCTGCGCGCCTAGGCATGGGCCGGCGCAAGCGCCGGGGGCTTGGGAGCAGGTCACCGGCACGGCAGCGCTCATACGCCTGAAACGGCGACGGCTGTTCCGGAGCGAGAAGTCAGCAGAGGCCGTGGTAGCTTGAACCAGGGCCGAGTACCACGACGGTCTGATTCCGATTTCATTCACCTGTTCACGCCTACTTTGCTGATGGTGCGTTTGACCAATACTTTCTGATGCGGATTTTCAAGCGCCCAGCGCCCATTCCTCTACCGCCAAGCCCGGTACGCGCAAAAACTCTCTGGCGTTGTTGGTGACGAGCACCGAATCCTCGGCCAAGGCATGCGCGGCAATCATCAAATCCATGCCACCTATAGGCTGCCCGGCTCGCTCCAGCATGGCCCGAATGTGGGCGTAATGGTGGGTGGCCTCCAAGGGCCAAGGCCGCACGTCAAAACCCGCCAGCCACGCTTCCACCGCTGCCTTGAATTTGGGTGACTCCAACTTGGCCGCCCCAAAGCGCAGTTCGGCCGCCACAATGCCCGACAACCACACTTGGCTGCGTTCAAGCCCGGCAAAGCGCGTCACCATCTCAGCAGGGTGCCGCCGCAGGGTGTAGCTGCAAATGTTGGTGTCCAGCGTGCGTCCCATGGCGCGCGATCAACTCCAGTCGCGCTCTTGCGGCGGATGGTCTAGTCTGTCGGCCAAAAAGTGGTCTGGCAGAGGGGCTGCGTGGGCGTAAAACCCTTGCAGCCAAAGGCCCATGTCTTGCTCCGGCGGCGTTTGTGGGTGCAGCCACCAATCGGCCCCGACCTGCTCGATGCGCACCTCTTTGGCCGTCAGGCGCAGGCGTGCAGGCAGACGCAAGGCTTGGCTGCGGCCACTCATGAAGACTTTTGCGACGATGGTCATGACTTGCCCTTTGTCATACAACACCGCCATATTACAACACAATAGCAAGAACCGAAACCGTGTCTTGTGCCAAAAAATCTTTGCCGCGCCGCGGTGAACCGCCTTGGGGTAGAGGCTGGGGCGCTGGGGGCAGCAGGCCTCATACCGTCCGCTGCGCGGCCAAAAATCGGCCAACTGCCCCCAGCGCCCCAGTCCCACGTAAATCGCTGCTTGACCACGATTCCCATGTTTTGAGCTTATCCGAGTGTCATGATGGTCTGACCCTGATATCAGACCCCGATTTCTGGCCGAAAATCAGGTGGCTCTGACCTCTGAGAGCAGATCGGGGTGGCGGTCCAGCAGTTTGAGCAGCTTGACCAAGGACAGCGGCGGCTTGGTCTTGCCGTTCTCGTAGCGCGAAAAGGCGTTGACTCCACCACCAAAGAGTTCAGCCGCCTGCCGTTGGTCAAGATCGAGCTTCTTTCGCACCTTGGCGATGTAGCTCGGATCGACATAGGCGGCATTGACCTGGCGTTGAAACAGGCCGACCATTTCGCTGTAGCGGTCGCCATGCTCACGGTTCAAGACCACTTCACCGCAAGCAGGGCAAAAATCGCCCGTCACCGCTGGGATGATGGTGTGTTCGCCCTTGTAGGTGTAGGACATATCGCGCGTGTCATGGATCAGTTCCGCCGCGCCGCAGCAGGGGCATTTCATGGTCATAGCTCCTTGAAGGAAACGATCAACACACCATCGATGACGGTCAGCTTCAGATACACCTCATCGCCGCATGGCGTCTTGCCTCGGTACACGTCTTGCCAAACACGATGATCGGCATGGGTGGTCATGCTCTTGTAGAAGTCGGCGCCAGTGAGCGCCAAGACTACAGCGCACATCCCGTCTAGGTCATCAATGCTTGGGCATTTGGTGAAAAATTCACCAGGAAGCAAGGCGTCACTTTTTGGTGCAGTAGTTTTTGACCAGCCACAAGATGGGCATCTGTACGTCATTGGACTTGGGCGAACAGGCATAGCTATCCTCGACTGAGAACTACTTTGTTATCGCTTTGGCTGACAATCTTATATTTTCGAAGGGAATTCAGCGCACCTACGCCGCCAGCTGCAACTGCGATTGCCACAGCGGACGTTGCTGCTGAAACGCCTAGGACAGAAACGGCTCCAAAACCAACCAACCCGGCGGCTGGCGCAGCAGTGCCACCTGAACCAACGGTAAGAACTACCGCGATGCCGATTGCACCAATTGCAACGGCCCATGCAACCGTCCCGGTTGCTTTAATTCTGATAACTTTTTTTGATAGGTCGCCCTCAATCTCAATGCTGTCCTGATTGTTTTTGAGTGCATCGCCAAGCTCTTTTTCGGTAGAAATAGACATGAGTACCTCCTGTGATGAGCGCTAACGTCAAGGTTAACCGGCGTGCCGAAGGCACGTCCGAGTTGAACCGCCGGTTAGGCTGCGCCGCGCGAGACCAGAGGAAAACGCTCTGGACTGCGGATGGACTCAACGGATAGATCGACGTCAAGCTGCGGCCAGTACAAGTGATCTTCGGTGGGGCGCTGAACTTCAGCGAGCTGCTCAATCGTGGCTTTCTTGAACCACGGGAACTCGCTGAACGGAACGGCAAGCTCTTCGTCTCCGAGCAGCAGCCAGAAGCAGTGCGTGGAGACGTTGGTGACTTCAGCCCCCGAAGTGACGGTTCCATGCATCTTGGATCTCCTGTATGTGAGATTGAACCACAGCTTGCGCCTGCCGAAGCTGGACGTCTGACAGACCTACGTTCTTGGCTAAGTGTACCGAGGGCGTGAGCCAGAACTTCGCTTCGCCCTCCGGGTGCGCGACGTGGACGTGAATCCGCGTTTCCTCGCGGGAGAAAAAGAACAGTCGGAATTGGCCGTCGCGGACGATGGTGGGTACCATGACTGTGACTGTACCAGAGCGGTGTGTTCGCGCGGCCTAACGTTGAGGTTAACCGGCGTGCCGAAGGCACGTCCGAGTTGAACCGCCGGTTAGGCGGCGCTCGCGCCACGGGCAAACCGCTTCTTCATGTAGTCCAACGCTTCCTGTTCGGCATGGTGGACGGCTTTCTGGGTGGCGATCATCTCCACGGCGGCTGTCATTACGGCTGCCTGTGCCGCCGTGTCGCGATTGGCAAGGCGGCCGACTGCAAGTTTGAACGCTTGAAGCGTGGGAACATCCATGTTTACGAGCAGTTCCTCGATGGTACTGTCGGTGAGACGTGAATCGTTCGTGATTGCTATGCAGGTCTTGCGAATAACAGCCTTCTCCGCTGCGCGAAGCTGGCCATCTGCCTTGCCAACATATAGCAGTACTCGAAGGGTGTCGTACTCTCCTTCAAGCAGTAGATCTTTGGTCCGATCAGGTGACTGGTCATATTTCGCTTGAAGATATGCGCGAACATCGGTCACTACTTCGCCAGTTTCCTCGTCGATACAGGATTCAATCCGATCACTTCGGAACGTTCGGGTGGCCTCTCGCATGTTGCAATGCCCGATGAGCAACGCATTCGGACCCATTGAGCCAAACTGCCTTACATCGACCGTGCGCTCGGTCTTCCGGCCAGCACCATCTGTGTACTTGAGCCTGAGCCTTGCCTTCGCTGGCAAGGGCTGAGTAACCTCCCAGAAGCTTCCCTCCCATTCATCCTTGTCGATGCTCTCTCGAAGTTGACAACTGTATTCGCCGTCGTCATAGCTCACCGTAATCTTGATTGGTATCTCGAGTGGGTCCGACTGCGGACTTGGCGGAAGTTGGCGAGGCTTCGCAAGAACCTTGTACGCGACCCAGATCGCGAGGGCACCAAGGAGAAGGTAGAGGAGTGTCATTTGTGCGCCCGAGAGAGGGAGTGTGGTGCCCTGTGGCGCGTAACGTAAGGGTTAACCGGCGGGCCGAAGGCACTTCCGAGTTGAACCGCCGGTTAGGCGCTGTGGGAAAGGGTGCTGTGGCCTTGGAGCACTACGGCGTTGCCGGGGATTATGCCTTTTGCGGTGGATGAAAGCCAAGTACGCCGTCGATGATCAGGTTTTAGGGCCACTCCAAGCCAGACACATCGAACTCAAACATCCGGCTCCCTTCTTGGAAAAACGTCGCCTCAATGCTTACCCTGTCAACCCGTCTGGTGTTCGCCAAAAACTGTGCGTAGTTGCTGATGAACAAGTGGTTCGTGCTGTGGTCAGCAGGTGCCAGTGCCCGGTACGTAACCGGGTTACCAGTTCCAAATCGTACCTTGACCGTGCATCCATTAACGCCACATAAAAACTGTCCGCGTTCAACTGAAAGGATCACATCTCTACCATGCCTCGGATGCGTCCGAAGTTGAAGTTGGGCCCTTTGCCTTCCATGGTATGGAAAGGAAAAATCAACTTGGTTCAGCGAACTTACGAGGGCTTGTCTGATCTGCCCGCGTCCCATCTGGTCTTGGATCTCGTGGTAATTCCACATGAGGCCAAGCCGCCTTTGCTCTGCAACAACCAGAGCCAACTCCTGTTGCTTGCGCTGCCGTTCTGCCTCTTCCCTCTGCTCAGGCGTCATAGCGGCAAGGCGTGCCTGTTCAGCCAGTTGAGCAGCCGCTTCTTCGTTCGTCTGTGCAACCCTCTCCGTTTCGGCGGTAAACTGACCGATGACCGCCAGAAGCACCCAGATCGCGAAAAACCCGCCAACAATCTTTGTGAACAGCGTCGTTCGTTTAACCTTCGCGCCGCAGCTTGGGCAAGTCACGGCCTCGGAACTGATCTGATGCCCGCACTCTGCGCACTTTGTTAGTGCCATAACTCCTCCTGTTTTAGAGCATCACCCGTGTTTTGGACTTCTATTCGTCGGCAATTATGACCTCAAAGTTGTCGAAATGCAAGCTGCGCAGAGTGCCTGATGGTGCCCGGATGGGAGAGCGGCAGGCTATGAACTGGGGGTAACGTCGCCGGAGCGCGAGGCGGTGGAGCGCCGACACCCAGCCAAGGCCTAACGTCGAGGTTAACCGGCGTGCCGAAGGCACGTCCGAGTTGAACCACCGGTTAGGCCTTGTGCGAAGGAGACGAAGCTTTGGCCTGCGGTATCGCTGATCGTAGCCGAAACTCCAGCTTGCAGCAAGGGCGGTTGGAAGCTACGAGGCTGGCAAAGCGAAACGGCAGTAGCGCCGCCGAACGGAGCGGCAAACAAGGCGTGCCAGCCGAAAGGCCGCCGAACGAGGGGCCGCCTGCCAGCCGGAGACCAAAGTAGCAGCCCTGCCAACACAAGCGCAACGAACAGCCAAAACCACTGCCACTGGAACCCAGCCTAACGTTTGAGTTCAGCGGCTGCCGAAGGCAGTCCGCTGGAACGATGGGTTGGGCCTCTGCTTGCGCAAAGCAAACCTACTGAAGCTCATATCCGGCCTCCGATGGTGAGACGACCGAGATAAAAATTAAGGGCTCCGGATTTGGATTGAAGACGCCATGAACTTGGCCCGTGTGAGCAACAACCACATCACCCGCAACGATTGCACAGAAGCCACCAATTGGATCGGTTTGGTATTCACCTGCACCAGAAAGAATCGTCCATGTATCCTGACCATGCGGATGAATGTGGGCGGCAATACGCTGACCTTGCGCGACATGCCACGCGACAACCACAACTTCTGTGGATTGTGTGACCACTGATCGAATGGGATCTCCATCGGACGGATGCATAAAATCGGAGCTTTTGAAAATTCTTCGGTCATTCATTTGGGGCACCCGTAGATTTGATCAGCAGAACGCGCAAGAAATGAGCCGTGGGAGCTTCTACCAAGAGGCCCAACGCTTCGGTTCAGCGGCGCGCCGCGCAGCGGGCCGTCTGCTGCAACCGATTGTTGGGCGGCATGAGGGAATCGTCACAGCTGCACCCGCCTCAGAAGCTGGGCGTTGATCGCGACGACCACTGTGCTCGCCGACATCAGAACCGCACCCACGGCTGGGGTTAGAAGAACACCCCACGCGGCGAGCAACCCGGCGGCGAGAGGGATGGCGACGATGTTGTATCCAGCCGCCCACCACAGATTCTGGAGCATCTTGCGATAAGTGGCGGCGGACAGCGTAATGATCTTGGGAATGTCGCGCGGGTCGGAGCGCACCAGCACGATGTGTCCCGCTTCCACGGCCACGTCGGTGCCGGCACCAATCGCGATCCCAACGTCGGCCATGGCGAGGGCCGGTGCATCGTTCACCCCGTCGCCGACCATCGCCACCTTCTTTCCCTGCGCCTGGAGTTCCTTTACCTTGGACGCCTTGTCCTTGGGGAGCACTTGGGCGAACACCGTGTCGATCCCCAGCTCTGCGGCGACAGCATCGGCGACCGCCTGTGCATCACCGGTCAGCATGGCCACCTTGATGCCGCGCTGATGGAGCGCGCGCACGGCCTCGCGGCTTTCCTCGCGGATGGCATCGGCCACGGCGAAGACCGCCAGGGCCTTGCTACCCCGTAGCAGGTAGATGGCGGCCTGGCCACGATTTGCAGCTGCCTCTGCGGCCTTACGCAGTGTGTCCGCAACCTGCGTACCCTCCATCTGGAGGAGCAAGGGACCACCCATGCGGTACTCGATACCTGCGACCGACGCTGCGATGCCCATTCCGGTCAGCGCCCGGAATTCATCCGCTGGGGGTACATCAAGCTTTCGATCCACCGCCGTCCGCACGATGCCACGCGCGATCGGATGCTCGGACTCCGCCTCGACTCCCGCCGCAATCCGCAGCATATCCTCCTCGGACTCCCCGTCGGCTACCGCCATCTCAACCACCCGGAACTCCCCGAGGGTGAGCGTCCCGGTCTTGTCAAAAATCACGATGTCTAGGTTTCTGGCTTCTTCCAGTCCGCGTCGATCCCGCACGAGCAGGCCGTTGCGTGCGCCCAGGGTCGTGGAAATGGCAACGACCAGCGGCACGGCTAGGCCGAGGGCGTGTGGGCAGGCGATCACCAGGACGGTCACCACGCGCACAATGGTGAAATCGATGGGCGCTCCAAGGAACTGCCACACCACCAGCGTCAGCACGCCGGCGACGATGGCCACTGCTGTCAGGATCCGGGCCGCACGGTCGGCCAGGTGCTGCGCCCTGGATTTCGATGTCTGTGCGTCGGCAACGAGCCGCATGATCCCGGAAAGCTTGGTCTTCTCTCCCGTGCCAGTGACCTGTATGCGCAGGGAACCCTCGCCATTGATGGTCGCGGCGATGACCTCATCGCCTTCATTCTTCTTTACCGGCCGGGACTCGCCGGTGATCATGGCCTCGTTGAGATCGCTCGTGCCTTTCTGGATCAGGCCGTCCGCCGGCACACTCTCGCCGGGACGGACCAGCACGATATCGCCCTCCCTCAGCTCGCTGATGGGCACCGTCTGCTCGCCCTGCTCAGTGACCCGTGTGGCGTTATCCGGGAGCAGCTTGGCGAGTTCCTGTAGCGCCCCCTGTGCCTGTGAGATCGAGCGCATCTCAATCCAGTGGCCCAGTAGCATGATTGTCACCAGAGTTGCTAACTCCCACCAGATCGCGTCCGCCTCGATGAGACCGAGCTGGACCACCCACGAAAAGATGAACGCCACCGAGATGGCGAGGGAAATCAAGGTCATCATCCCAGGCAGTCGGGCTCTAAGCTCTCGCCACGCACCCTTCAAAAAGACCAGGCCACCGTAGAGAAAGATGGCCGTGCCGAGGACAGGAGATATCCACGCCGACCCGGGGAACTCGGGCGCCGTGTAACCAAAGATCATCTGGATGTGCGCTGCCCAGATAACGACCGGAACGGTGAGGATCAGCGACAGCCAGAACTTGTCCCGGAACATCTTCGGGCTGTGACCTGCGTGCTGGTCGTGGCTCCCTATCCCGTGCCCGCCACTTGCCAAGTGGCTGGCGCGCTGTTCGGATCCGTGACCATGTGCGTGTTGGGTGGTCTTGCTCACAATATCGCTACCTCAATCGTGGATGATGGATCGCCTACATCTGGGACGGATGCGTTCTGTCCGGCCTAACGTCAAGTGTACACCACCCAAAGCGTACAATTAAACCAATCCGAAGGTGTATAACTCATCTAGGCCACACTCATGACTCCAGCAACTACACCAGCTCCGGTGCCTGGGAAGGCTACCGCAGGCCCCGCAGCACCGAAGCTGCTGGACCTGTTGCGCGAGCGCATCCGCTTGCGCCACTATAGTATAAGAACCGAGACCCAGTACGTCCACTATGGGCGGGCGATCGCGGGTCGGTCGTGCTAGAATGCCGAAGTTTTGTGGTTGCTATGGCTCAGTGCGCTGCGGTGCGCGGGGCTGGCGTGGCAGCAAAATCAACAATCCAATCGAAACCCAATCGAAACCAAATCGCAAACAGGCCCAATCGGGTGTTGCGTCCATTTTTGCACAGGCCAAAGGCTGGTGCGCGGTGGCCGCAATGCGGGCCCAGTTTAAGACCCAACCTGAAGGAAACGCAATCATGACCATTTCCATGCGCGAAATGCTGGAAGCCGGTGTCCACTTTGGCCACCAAACCCGCTTCTGGAACCCCAAGATGGCCCCCTACATCTTTGGCCATCGCAACAAGATTCACATCGTCAACCTCGACAAAACCCTGCCGCTGTTCGAGGAGGCGGCCAAGTTTGTGCGCCAAGTCAGCGCCCGCGGCGGCAGCGTGCTGATGGTGGGCACCAAGCGCCAAGCGCGCGACATCGTGGCGCTCGAGGCGCAGCGCGCTGGCGTGCCCTACGTCGAGCAACGCTGGCTCGGCGGCATGCTGACCAACTTCAAGACCGTCAAAACCTCGATCAAGCGCCTCAAAGAAATGCTGGCGCAAAAAGAGGCCGGGCTCGACCACCTGTCGAAAAAAGAGCAGCTCACCTTTAACCGCCAGATCGAGAAGCTGCAAAACGACATCGGCGGCATCCAAGACATGAACACGCTGCCCGAAGCGATTTTTGTCATCGACGTGGGCTACCACAAGATCGCCGTGGCCGAGGCGCAAAAGCTGGGCATCCCGCTGATCGCCGTGGTGGACACCAACCACTCCCCAATCGGCATCGACTACGTTATCCCCGGCAACGACGACTCGGCCAAGGCCGTGGCCCTGTATGCGCGCGGCATTGCCGACGCGATCATCGAAGGCCGGGCCAACGCCGTCAGCAACGTGGTGCAAGCGGTGCAGTCGAACACCGAAGACGAGTTCGTCGAGGTGCAAGGCGAGGCCTGATCCACTGGTGCCAGCCACCAAAGGGGCGGCTGCGCCCCTTTTTTGTAAGCATTTTTTCACACTGACAGAGCAAGCTCGGGCCTTTTAAGCCCGCAACGGAGTACACACAATGGCTGCAATCACCGCAAGCATGGTCGCCCAACTGCGCGCCAAGACCGACGCGCCGATGATGGAGTGCAAAAAAGCCCTCACCGAAGCCGATGGCAATATGGACAAGGCCGAAGAGCTGCTGCGCGTCAAGCTCGGCAGCAAGGCCGGCAAGGCCGCCAGCCGCGTCACCGCCGAAGGCGTGGTGGTCGCCAGCCTCGGGGGCCACACCGGCGCCTTGCTCGAAGTCAACTGCGAGACCGATTTCGTCTCCAAAAACGAGCTGTTCCTGAACTTTTGCAACCAAGTCGCCAACCTGATCGCGCGGCACAACCCGGCCGACGTGGCTGCGGTGGGCGCGTTGCCCCTGAGCCTCGAGGGCTTTGGCCCCACGGTCGAAGACGTGCGCAAGGGCCTGATCGGCAAGATCGGTGAGAACATCGCGCTGCGCCGCTTCAAGCGCTACGCCGGCGGCGGCCAGTTGGCGGCCTACCTGCACGGCGTGCGCATCGGGGTGATGGTGGAGTTCGAGGGCGACGCCACCGCCGCCAAAGACGCCGCCATGCACATCGCCGCCATGAAGCCGGTGGCGCTCACCGCCGCCGAGGTGCCCGCCGAGCTGATCGAGAAAGAGCGCGCCGTGGCCGCAGGCAAGGCCGAAGAAGACCGCAAGGTCGCCGAAGCCGCCGGCAAGCCGGTGCAAGCGGCCGAAATCGTGGCCAAGCGCATCGAGGGAGGGGTGCAGAAGTTCCTCAAAGAGGTCTCGCTCTTCAACCAGCCCTTCGTGAAAAACGACAAGCAGACGGTGGAGCAGATGCTCAAGGCCGCGGGCACCACGGTCAAGGGCTTTACGCTGTACGTGGTCGGCGAAGGCATCGAGAAAAAGCAAGACGACTTCGCCGCCGAAGTGGCGGCGCAGGTGGCGGCCGCCCAAGCGGGGGCCTGATTCCAAGCCAGCAGCGGCCGCATGCTGGTGCAGCTGTGGCCGTGGGGCCACGGCGGCCATAACCGCAGCAGCCGCAGCACATATTTCAACGGCCAGCTCTGCAAAGGGTTGGCCGTTGTTGCGCCGCAAGCCCTAAAATCGCTCGACTTCATCATTCAGACTGTCATATGCCCGCCCACCAGCGCATCCTGCTCAAGCTCTCCGGCGAAGCCCTGATGGGCGACGACTCCTTTGGCATCAACCCCGCCACCATCGGGCGCATCGTCGAGGAAATCGCCGAGGTGGTGCGGCTCGGGGTGCAGGTGGCGGTGGTGATCGGTGGCGGCAACATCTTTCGCGGTGTGGCGGGCGGCGCGGTCGGCATGGAGCGCGCCACCGCCGACTACATGGGCATGCTGGCCACCGTCATGAACGCGCTGGCGCTGGGCGATGCCTTGGGTCGCAGCGGGCTCAAGGCGCGAGTGATGTCGGCCATCAACATCGATCAGGTGGTCGAACCCTACGTGCGGCCCAAGGCCTTGCAGTACTTGGAGGAGGGCAAGGTGGTGGTGTTCGCCGCCGGCACCGGCAACCCGTTTTTCACCACCGACACCGCCGCCGCGCTGCGCGGGGCCGAGATCGGGGCCGAAATCGTCCTCAAGGCGACCAAGGTCGATGGCGTCTACAGCGCCGACCCCAAAAAAGACCCGCACGCGGTGCGCTACCAGTCCATCAGTTTCGACGAAGCCATGGCGCGCCAGTTGCAGGTCATGGACGCCACCGCTTTTGCCCTGTGCCGCGACCAAAACCTGCCGGTGCGCGTGTTCAGCATTTTCAAGCCGGGCGCGTTGCGTCGGGTGGTTCAAGGTGAGGATGAAGGCACGCTGGTGCACGTCTGAGCGTCCTTCGAATCCCGCCCCAAGCCTCTGAGTCGGTGTATGCTACGCGGTTAGCCCCCAGCGGCGCTACACACCAGCCTATCGAGTAGCCAAGCGAGTCACGACCATGCAGATTTCCGACATCAAGAAAAACGCCGACCTCAAAATGCACGCCACGATCGAGGCGCTCAAGGGCAGCCTAGGCAAGGTGCGCACCGGGCGCGCCAACCCGGCGCTGCTCGACACCGTGCACGTGGATTACTACGGCGCCATGCTGCCGCTGTCGCAGGTGGCCAACCTGAGCCTGCTCGACTCGCGCACCATCGGCGTGGCGCCGTGGGAAAAAGGCATGGGGGCGAAGATCGAGAAAGCCATCCGCGAATCCGACCTCGGGCTCAATCCGGCCTCGCAGGGCGACCTGATCCGGGTGCCGATCCCGGCCATGACCGAGGAGCGGCGCAAAGAGCTCACCAAGGTTGTCAAAGGCGAGGGCGAGCACGCCAAGGTGGCTATTCGCAACCTGCGCCGCGACGCCAACGAGCAGCTCAAAAAACTGGTCAAAGACAAACTGGCCTCCGAAGATGACGACCGCCGCGCCCAAGACGAAGTGCAAAAACTCACCGACCGAATGATCGCCGAGGTGGACAAGATCGTGGCCGCCAAAGAACAAGAGCTGATGGCGTTTTGAGGCTGCGCGCTCCCATGCCCCCTATCGAGCGCCGCGCGGGCGCACCGCGCCATTTGGCCGTTGTCATGGACGGCAACGGCCGCTGGGCCAAACAACGCTATCTGCCGCGCTTGGCCGGCCACCGGCAGGGGCTGGAAAAGCTGCGCGAACTGGTGCGTTGGTGCGGCGAAGCCGGCGTGCAGGTGCTCACGGTGTTTGCTTTTTCGTCCGAAAACTGGAGCCGGCCGGCCGACGAGGTGAGCGGCCTGATGGGGCTGCTGGCGCGGGCGCTGGAGCGCGAAGTGGGCGAGCTCGACCGCGCTGGGGTGCGGTTGCATTTTCCCGGCGATCGCCTGGCCTTGAGCGGCGAGCTGCAGCAGCAGCTGGCGCAGGCCGAGCAGAGCACGGCCGCCAACCAAGGCCTGGTGCTCAACGTCTGCTTCAACTACGGCGGCCGCTGGGACGTGGTGCAGGCGGCGCAGCAGCTGGCCGCACGCGGCGAGCCCATCACCGAAGCGTCGCTGTCGGGGGCGCTGGCGCTGGCGCACGTGCCGCCACCCGACCTCATCATCCGCACCGGCGGTGAGCAGCGCCTGAGCAACTTCCTGCTCTGGCAGGCGGCCTACAGCGAGCTCTATTTCTCCGCGGCCCTTTGGCCAGCCTTTGACCGCGCCGAGTTTGATGCTGCGCTGGCCGCTTACGCGCAGCGCGAGCGGCGTTTCGGGCGGGTCTCGGAGCAGCTCAGCGACGCCCCTGCGGAACCGGTGCAGCCCTTGCGGGCTGTCGCCTGATTGCCGCCCATGTTGTGGCAGCGGGTGCTTACAGCGTTGGGGCTTCTGGGGCTGTTGCTGGCTTCGCTATGGCACTCCGCCGATTGGCCCTTTGGCTTGCTGACCCTGGCGCTGGTCTGCGTGGCCGCTTGGGAATGGGCGCGCTTGTGCGCTTGCTCACCTGTTGTGGCCGTGGCGGCAGCGCTTGGGTTGGGCGCGGCCCTGATGGGGCTTTGGGTCTTGGTGGGGGTGGACTACGACGGCAGCTGGTTCTGGCCGCTGGCTACTGCGGCTTGTTTGGTGCTTTTGCCCCTGCTGCTGCACCGGGGTGTGCAGGGCTGGCGAGGGTTGGCCAACGGGCCGCGGGTGGCGCTGGGTTTGCTGTTGCTGGGGCAGGCGTGGTGGGCCCTGCTGCACGCCAAGACCATCGGCCTGGGCATGTTGCTGAGTATTTTTTTGTTGGTCTGGTTGGCCGACATCAGCGCCTACTTTGGTGGCAAACGCTTTGGGCGGCGCAAGCTCGCTCCCACCCTCAGCCCCGGCAAAACCTGGGAAGGGGTGTGGAGCGCTGCACTGGCGCTGCTGGTGCTGGGTGTGCTGTGGGTGCAGTGGTGGCCTGCGCACTGGGGGCCCAGCTTGTACACCCACTTGTGGCAGCTCGGGCCCTTGCCGGCCTTGGCCTTGTTGCTGCTGCTGCTGGCCCTGAGCGTGATGGGCGATTTGTTTGAGTCCATGGTCAAACGCTGCGCCGGCCGCAAAGACTCGAGCCGCATCCTGCCCGGCCACGGTGGGCTGATGGACCGCTTCGATGCGCTGTTGCCGGTGTTGCCGCTGGCGCTCTGGATCGTGACCGCTTAGGCGCGCCCCATTCCCTTTTTTTGCGCCTTCGCCCCCCCACCATGCAGACGCTGACCGTGCTTGGATCGACCGGATCGATCGGAACCCAAACGCTGGATGTGGTGGCGCGCCATCCGCAGCGCTACCGCATTTTTGCGCTCACGGCCCAAGAGCGGGTGCAAGAATTGGTGCAGCAGTGCCAGCAGTTTGTGCCGCACTTTGTCGTGATTGCGCCCGAACACGCGCCTGCTCTGCGCTGGGCGCTGCAGGCGCGCGGGCTGACGCAGATCGAGGTGCTCAGCGGGCCACAGGCGCTGTGCGAGGTGGCGTGCGCGCCCGAGGTTGATACCGTCATGGCGGCGATCGTCGGCGCGGCCGGCTTGGCGCCGTGTGCGGCGGCGGCGCGCAGCGGCAAAAAGCTGCTGCTGGCCAACAAAGAGGCGCTGGTGCTGGGCGGCGAATGGTTTATGCAAACGGTGCGTGCCGGTGGCGCCACCTTGCTGCCCATCGACAGCGAACACTCGGCGCTGTTTCAGTGCCTGCCCGAGTCGCCCGCCCAGTGGGCGCAGCGGGTGGAGAAAATCGTGCTCACAGCCTCGGGCGGGCCGTTTCGCCAGCGCGACCCGGCCAGCTTGGACAGCGTCACGCCCGAGCAAGCGTGCGCGCACCCCAATTGGGTCATGGGGCGCAAAATCTCGGTCGATTCCGCCACCATGATGAACAAGGCGCTCGAAGTGATCGAGGCCCACCACCTGTTTGGCGTGTCACCCGATTGCATCGAGGTGGTGATCCACCCGCAGAGCGTGATCCACTCGATGGTGCAGATGCGCGACCGCTCGGTGCTGGCGCAGCTGGGCACACCCGATATGCGGGTGCCGATCGCCTACGGCCTGAGCTGGCCCGAGCGCATCGAATCGGGGGCCGCGGCGCTGGACTTTGCCCGCCTGGGCGCGCTGACCTTCGAGCCGCCCACGCGCGAGCGCTTTCCGGCTTTGTTTTTGGCTTGGGAGGCTTTGGCCGGCCCGCGCGGCAGCACCGGTGTGCTCAACGCCGCCAACGAAGTGGCGGTGCAGGCGTTTTTGGAGCGCCGCCTGCGCTTTGACCGCATCCACGCCGTGAACGCGGGAACGCTGCAGGCTTGGTCGCCCTCCAACGCCGATGGAATCGACGACCTGCTGGCGCTCGACGCGCACGCGCGTGATCTGGCGCGGGCGCAGTTGCAGCGCTGGCAAAACTAAGCCAGCGCCGCCCACTCCCCCGCCCATGCACTCTGCCCCCGCCCCATGCTGACCATTCTGGCCTTTTTGCTGGCCATCGGGCTGCTGGTGGCGGTGCACGAATACGGGCACTACCGCGTCGCCGTGGCGTGCGGAGTCAAGGTGCTGCGCTTTTCGGTCGGTTTTGGCAAGCCGCTGTGGAGCTGGCGCTCAAAGCGCAGCGGCACCGAATACGTGCTGGGCGCGCTGCCGCTGGGGGGCTACGTGCGCATGCTCGACGAGCGCGAAGCGGCCGTGCCCGCCGCCGAGCGCCATCTGGCTTTCAACACCCAGAGCCTGCGCGTGCGCACGGCGATCGTGGCGGCCGGGCCCGCGGCCAACCTGCTGCTGGCGGTGCTGCTGTACGCGCTGGTGGCGTGGATGGGCGTGCCGCAGCCGCAGCCGGTGCTCTCCACGCCCGCGCCGGCCTCGCTGGCCGAGCGCGCCGGGGTGCGCGGTGGCGAGTGGGTGGTGGCGCTGGCGCGGGTGGGAGACGCGCCCCAGCCGGTCGAATCCTTTGGCGATCTGCGCTGGCAGCTCACGCGCGCTGCCTTGGCGCAGCAAGACCTGAAGCTGTGGCTGGCCAGCGGCCCCGGCGAGCTGTCGCAGGTCGATGTGCGCCACGCCGACGCCACGCTCATGCGCCAGATTGGCATCGAGGCGCCGTGGTCGGCGCCGCTGCTGGGCCAGCTCACGGCCGAAGGCGCCGCCGTCGCCGCTGGCCTGCAGCCCGGCGACCGGGTGCTGCGCGTCGATGGCCAGCCGGTGCGCGACGCCGCGCAACTGCGCCAGCTCATCCGTTTGTCGGCCGCCGACGGCCAGCCGCGTACCCAGCGCTGGCACATCGAGCGCGCCGGCCGCGTGCTGGAGCTCGAGGTGACCCCGCGCCCCGAGCAGATCGAGCGCGTCTGGGTGGGGCGCATCGGGGGCTTCGTGGGGGCAACGCCAGACATGGCCGAGCGCTCCGCAGGGCCGCTGGAGGGGCTGTGGCAGGGGGCGGTGCGCACCTGGGAGGTTTCGCACCTGACGCTGCAAATGATCGGCAAGATGCTCAGCGGTCAGGCCTCGTTGCAAAATCTGAGCGGCCCGATCACCATCGCCGACTACGCCGGCCAGTCGGCGGCGCTGGGGCTCACCAGCTACCTGTTGTTTCTGGCGCTGATCAGCGTCAGCCTCGGGGTGCTCAATCTGCTGCCGCTGCCGGTGCTCGACGGCGGCCACCTGATGTATTATCTGTGGGAGGCCGTGACCGGGCGCCCAGTGTCCGACGCTTGGATGGAGGGTTTGCAGCGCATCGGCATCGTGCTGTTGCTGGGCCTGATGTCGCTGGCCATTTTCAATGATATTGCCCGCTTGCTGGGCTGAGAACGCATTTTTCATGAACTACAAGCAACCGCGCTTGCGCCGCCTCGCCTTGGGCGCACTGGTTTCCCTGTCGCTGGCACTGCCGGCTTGGGCCACCACCCCCTTCACGCTGCGCGACATCCGGGTCGAGGGCCTGCAGCGCGTCGAGCCCGGCACGGTATTTGGCTCGCTGCCCTTCAGGGTGGGCGACGCCTTCACCGAAGACCAAGGCAGCGCCGCCATCCGCGCCCTGTTCGGGCTCGGGCTGTTTTCCGACGTGCGCCTGCAAGTCGAGGGCGATGTGCTGGTGGTGATCGTCGAAGAGCGCCCGACCGTGGCCGAGATCAGCTTCAGCGGCGTGCGCGAGTTCGACAACGACGTGTTGCGCCGCGCCCTGCGCGATGTGGGGCTGGTCGAAGGCCGACCCTTCGACCGCGCCTTGGCCGACCGCGCCGAGCAGGAGCTCAAACGCCAGTACCTGACGCGCAGCATGTACGCCGCCACCGTCACCGCCACCGTCACGCCACTGGAGCGCAACCGCATCAACCTCAATTTTCACGTGGTCGAAGGCGGCATCACGCGCATCACCGAGTTGCGCATCGTGGGCAACCAGGCCTTCAGCGACGCCGCCCTGCTGCGCCTGTTCACGCTTGACACCGGCAACTGGTTGAGCTGGTACACGCGCTCCGACCGCTACTCGCGCGAGCGCCTCAACGCCGACCTCGAAACCCTGCGCTCGCACTACCTCACGCGCGGCTTCCTCGAGTTCACGATCGACTCGACCCAAGTCGCGATCTCGCCCGACAAGGGCGAAATGGCGATCACCATCAACATCACCGAGGGCCAGCGCTTCGTGGTCTCTGGGGTGCGGCTGGAGGGCGAATACCTCGGCCGCGAAGAGGAGTTCAAGTCCCTCATCCGCATCCGCCCCGGCCAAGCCTACAACGCCGAAGATGTAGCCGAGACCGTGCGCGCCTTTGGCGAGCATTTCGGGCGCTTCGGCTTTGCCTTTGCGCGCGTCGAGGCGGTGCCCGAAATCGACCGGCTAAACGCCCAAGTGGCGTTCGTGCTGCGCGCCGAGCCCTCGCGCCGCGCCTTCGTGCGCCGCATCGAGATCGAAGGCAACGAGCGCACCCGCGACGAGGTCATCCGGCGCGAGTTCCGCCAGCTCGAATCGGCTTGGTACGACGGCGACCGCATCCGGCTGTCGCGCGACCGCGTCGATCGGCTGGGTTTCTTCACCCAGGTCACGGTCGATACGCGCGAGGTGCCGGGGGCGCCCGATCAGGTCGATCTGGTGGTGGCGGTCGAGGAGCGGGCCACTGGCAGCCTGTCGATCGGTGCTGGCTTCTCGCAGGCCGAGCGGCTGTCGCTCACCGCCGGCATCCGCCAAGAAAACGTGTTTGGTACCGGGCATTCGCTCAGCTTCAACCTCAACACCAGCGACTTCAACCGCCAGCTGCTGCTCAGCACCGTCAACCCGTACTTCACGCCCGACGGCGTCTCGCGCGCCTTCGATCTGTACTACCGCACCAGCCGCCCGCTGTCGGAGCAAGAGGGCGACTATCGGCTGGGCACTGGTCACGGCCGGCACCAGCGTGCGTTTTGGTGTCCCCTTCACCGAGACCGACACCGTGTTCTTTGGCTTAGGGGTGGAGCAGACCCGAATCGAGCCCGGCGCCGGCCTGCCAGTGGCGTTTCGCCAGTTCATTGAGGCTTTTGGCGATTCGGCCATTTCGGTGCCGCTCACCGTGGGTTGGGCGCGCGACAGCCGCGACAGCGCCTTGGTGCCGACCTCGGGCCGTCTGATGCGCTTCAATGGCGAGCTCGGCATCGCCGGCGACACCCGTTACGTGCGCGCCAGCGGCCAGTTCCAGCAGTTTATTCCGCTCAATCCGCAGTGGACGTTGGCCTTCAACGCCGAAGCCGGCTGGGGTCGCGGCTTGGGCGATCGGCCGTTTCCGGTGTTCAAGAACTTTTTTGGCGGCGGTCTGGGTTCGGTGCGCGGCTTCCAGCAGGGCACCTTGGGTGGCACCAGCGAGATCGAGGGGCAGCCGGGCACCTTGTCGTACATCGGCGGCTCGCGCATGGCGGTGCTCAACACCGAGCTCATTGCCCCCTTCCCCGGCGCCGGCAACGACCGCACGCTGCGCATGTTTGGCTTCATCGACATCGGCAACGTCTCGGACGATTTCGGTGGGCGCTCGCGCTTCAGCGATTTTCGCGCTTCGGCCGGAATTGGCATCAGCTGGCTCTCGCCGGTCGGGCCGCTTAGAATCGCGTATGCCCAGCCGTTGCGCGAGTTCGCCAACGACAAACCACAAAGCATTCAATTCCAGATTGGTACCACGTTCTGATGAAATCCTTCTCTAGCCACCTGTTGCGCACCTTCTTTACCGCCTTGCTGCTGGCCACGGCCGCTTTCGCCGTCACCGCCCAAGACTTCAAAGTCGGTTTTGTGAACACGGATCGCGTGCTGCGCGACTCGGCCGCTGCCCGGGCGGCGCAAACCAAGCTGCAGCAAGAGTTTTCGCGCCGCGAACGCGAGGTGCAGACGCTGGGCACCCAGTTGCGCACGGCCTCCGAGGCCCTGGAGCGCGAAGCGCCCACGCTGTCCGAGGCCCAGCGCGTCACGCGCCAGCGCCAGCTGGTCGAGATGGAGCGCGATTTCCAGCGCCGCCGCCAGGCTTTCCAAGAAGACCTGAACCTGCGCCGCAACGAAGAGCTGCAGCAGGTGATCGAGCGCGCCAACCGCGTCATCCGCCAGATCGCCGAGGCCGAGCGCTTCGACCTCATCATCCAAGAGGCGGTCTATATCCACCCGCGCCACGACATCACCGACAAGGTGATCGCTGGCCTGAACAGCGCCCCAGCCGCAGCCCCGGCCGCTGCCCCCGCCCGCTAAAGGCGCGGTCGCCCGGCACCGGCACCTGATGCTTCGGCTCTGCGACATCCACGCCGCCTTGGGCGGCGTTTTGCATGGCGATGGCACGCGCGCGATCGCTGGCTTGGCATCGCTCGAAAGCGCCGGGCCCGATCGGCTCGCCTTTGTGGGGCAGGCGCGCCACGCGGCGGCGATCGAGAGCACGCAGGCCGCAGCGCTGATCGTGCCGCCCGAGTTGGTGCCGCGCGCCAGCGCCCGCGGGCCCTGCATCGAGACGTCGCAGCCCTACCCCTACTTTGCCCGCCTGACGCAGTGGTGGCGCTCGCGCCAGCTGGCGGCGCAGCGCGCTGCCGCCGACCCCGCCGAGCCCTCCATCCACCCCAGCGCTTGGGTGCACCCCAGCGCCGAACTGGCTGCCGGGGTGCGCCTAGGGGCCTTTGCGGTGGTCGAGGCCGGGGCGCAGATCGGCGCCGGCAGCGAGATCGGGGCCCACTGCGTGATCGGCGCGCGGGCGCGCATCGGCGCCCAGGCGCGGCTGGCGGTGCAGGTGGTGATCGGCCACGATTGCACGTTGGGTGCGCGCTGCATCGTGCACAGCGGGGCGGTGATCGGGGCCGACGGCTTTGGCTTTGCCGCGCACGAAGAGCGCTGGCTCAAGATCGAGCAACTGGGCGCGGTGCGCATTGGCGACGAGGTCGAAATCGGGGCCAACACCTGCATCGACCGCGGCACACTCGACGACACCGTGCTCGAAGACGGCGTCAAGCTCGACAACCTGATCCAGATCGGCCACAACGTGCGCATCGGCGCGCACACCGCCATGGCCGGCTGCGTGGGGGTGGCGGGCAGCGCCCAGATCGGCGCGCACTGCACCTTCGGCGGCGGTGCCGGGGTGCTCGGGCATCTGCGCATCGTCGATCACGTGCACATCACCGCCGCCACCTTGGTCTCGCGCTCGATCCTCAAGCCGGGCCAGTACAGCGGCGCGTTCCCGATCGACGACAATGCGAATTGGGAAAAAAACGCTGCCACGCTGCGCCAGTTGTACGCGCTGCGGCAACGCATCAAAGTCCTTGAAAAAAAATCCTGATGGACATCCACCAAATTCTGAAAAAACTGCCGCACCGCTACCCATTTTTGCTGGTGGACCGGGTGCTGGAAATCGAAAAGGGCCGCTCCATCCGCGCGCTCAAAAACGTGAGCGTGAACGAGCCGCAGTTCACCGGGCATTTTCCGCACCGGCCGGTGTTTCCGGGGGTGCTGATGCTCGAGGCGCTGGCGCAAACGGCGGCGCTGCTGACCTTCGACACCCTGGGGCTGGAGCTGGACGAAAACTCAGTCTATTACTTCGCCGGTGTCGATGGCGCGCGCTTCAAGCGCCCGGTGGAGCCGGGCGACCAGTTGCTCATGCACGTCACGCTCGAGCGCTCCAAGGCCGGCATTTTCAAGTTCAAGGGCGTGGCCC
>Ga0208370_100159_pt1 | contig 21251 bp, 15 predicted proteins | sample Subbio12Jun_QV11_FD_184822 | JGI IMG/M metagenome (GOLD analysis project Ga0208370, IMG submission 184822) | Serpentinite rock and fluid subsurface biosphere microbial communities from McLaughlin Reserve, California, USA -CR12Jun_QV11 (SPAdes) | ecosystem: Environmental > Terrestrial > Deep...
CCGCGCGATCGGGCGTCCTGCCCTCACGCGCGGCGCTCGGCTCCTGCCTCGCTGCCGCAGGACAGCCCTCACCGCCGCGGCTCGCCCGCCAGGCTCCGCGCTCGCGACTACGGCTCGCCGCGCGTGAGGCGCGCTCCGCGAGGCAAGAGCATCCGAAGCCGCCGTTCGGTCAAGACCGTTGCTCAGGCCAAGTACCCGCCGTCCACGGTGAGCGTCGTGCCGGTCACGTAGCTCGCCGCGTCAGAGAGCAGGAACAGCACCGCCGGGGCGATCTCGTCGGGCTGCGCGGCGCGGCCTTGCGGGATCAGCTGGCTCATCATCTCCATCAGCTTCGGGTTGCCGGTGATCGCGCTGGCAAATTTCGTGTCGGTGAGGCCGGGCAGCACGGCGTTGACGCGTACCTTCTGCGCGGCAAGTTCCTTCGCGAAGCCTTCGGTCATGTTGACGATGCCGGCCTTGGTCATCGAGTAGATGCCCTGGCCCGGCGCCGGGCGCTTCGCGTTCACCGAGGCCACGTTCACCACCGCGCCGCCGCCGGCTTTCGCCATGCGCTTCGCCGCCTGCACGGTGGCCCAGAAGTAGCCGCGCAGGTTCACTTCGACGGTCTTCTCGTAGGCCGCGAGGTCCATGTCGAGCATGGGGCCGAAGTAGGGGTTGGCGGCGGCGTTGTTCACCAGCAGCGAGACCGTACGGCCCTCGGTATCGAGCGCGGCGAACAGGGCCTCGATGGCGGCCGGGTCGCCGATGTGCACGGCGCGTGCCTCGGCGCTGCCGCCGGCCTCGCGGATCGCCTGCGCCACCGCCTCGCAACCTTCGAGCTTGCGGCTCGTGCAGACCACGTGCGCGCCGTTCGCCGCGAGCAGCTTCGCGATCGCTTCGCCGATGCCGCGCGAGGCGCCGGTGACGAGGGCGGTGCGGCCGGCCAGCGAGAACAGGTCGGGGGATCGCGGGGTGGGGGCGTCGGGCATCGTGGGTTCCATGCGGGGCGCGGCTTTGCGCTAGGCTCGCGACGCTAGCACAGCGTTTCCCGCCGATCCCGATGGCCGACGATCCGACGCCCCCTTCCCCTTCCCTCCGCGAGCGTGTGCTGATCACCGGGGCCGGCAGCGGCCTCGGCCTGGCGCTGGCGCAGCGCTACGCGCGGGACGGCGCCCGCCTGCTCTGCGTCGACCTCGATGCCGAGCGCGCGCAGGCGGCGGCCTCGGGCCTGCCGGGCGAGGGCCACCTCGCCTTCCAGGCCGACGTCGGCGACGACGACTCGATGACCGCGCTGAAGGCAGGGGTCGAGGCGGCCGTTGGCGGCGTCGATGTGCTCGTCAACAACGCCGGCATCGCCAGCGGCGGCCCGCTGCTGGGCACCGGCATGGCCGAGTGGCGGCGGCTGATCGAGGTCGACCTGCTCAGCGTCGTGCGCGGCACGCTGGCCTTCCTGCCCGGCATGGTCGAGCGCGGCCGTGGCCACGTGGTCAGCACCGCCAGCTTCGCGGGCTTGGCCGGCGCGCCCGGCATCATGAGCTACGGTGTGGCCAAGGCCGGCGTGGTGGCCTTCTCCGAGCAGCTCCGCGCCGAGATGCACGGCAGTGGCGTGGCCGTCTCGGTGCTGTGCCCGGCCTTCTTCCGCACCCGACTGCTGGAGAACTTCCACGGCGACGCCAAGGTGCGCGGCCTGGCCGAGCGGATGATGGACCGGAGCCCGGACACGCTCGATTCGGTGGCCGATGCGGCCTACGCCGCGCTCCAGGCGCGCCGCTTCCTGGTGCTGCCGACCCGGCGCGAGCCGATGCTCTGGCGCCTCAAGCGCTGGTTTCCCGAGTGGTATTTCCGGAAGCTGGTCGAAACCGCGGCGACGATGCGCCGCGCCTGACCCGATACCAAGGACCCGAGCGGAGCTCCCGACATGCAGTGGATGATCTACGGTGCCAACGGCTACACCGGCCGGCTGATGGCGAAGGAAGCCGTCGCGCGCGGCCTGAGGCCCATCCTCGCCGGCCGCCGCCGCGAGGAGCTGGAGGCGCTGGGCCGCGAACTCGGCGGGCTCGAGGTGCGCGTGTTCGACCTCGAACCGTCCGCGCTCGAGCTCGGCCTGCGCGGCGTTTCCCTCGTGCTGCACTGCGCCGGCCCGTTCTCGGAAACCTGCGCGCCGATGCTCGAGGCCTGCCTCGGGGCGAAGGCGCACTACCTCGACATCACCGGCGAGATCGACGTCTTCGCCCACTGCCACCGGCAGGATGCGCAGGCCAAGGCCGCCGGCATCGTCGTGCTGCCGGGCGCGGGCTTCGACGTGGTGCCCACCGACTGCCTCGCAGCACAGCTGAAGCGCGATCTTCCCGATGCCACGTCGCTGGTCCTTGCCTTCGAGGCCGGCGGCGGGCCCAGCCCCGGCACCGCCAAGACCAGCGTCGAGGGCCTCGCCAAGGGCGGCCGCGCGCGCATCGGCGGCGAGCTGCGCAGGGTGCCGCTGGCCTGGAAGAGCCGCAGCTTCGACCGCGATGGCGAGCCGCGCTCGGCCATGACCATCCCCTGGGGCGATGTCTACACCGCCTACCTCTCGACCGGCATCCCCGACATTGAGGTCTACATGGCGGTGCCGCCGGCCGTGATCGGCCGCGTCCGGCGCCTGCGCCTGGTGCAGCCCCTGCTCGGCCTCGGGCCGGTGCAGCGCTTCATGAAGGCGCGCATCGAGCGCACCGTGCGCGGGCCGTCGGAAGCGAAGCGCGGCAAGACCGACACCCTGGTCTGGGGCGAGGCGCGCAGCGCCGACGGCCGCGAACTCAAGCGCCAGCTGCGCACCCCGAACGGCTACGACCTCACCGTGAGTGCCGCGCTCGGCATCGCGCAACGCCTGCTCGACGGCCCGGCCGAGCCGGGCTTCAAGACCCCGTCGATGCTGATGGGGCCGGACTACGTGCTCGGCCTGCCGGGCGTCCGGCTGCTAGGCTGAAGGCCCCGAACGGAGCCGCCATGCCGTCCAGCGTGCTGTCGCCCACGCTCGCCATCCTCGTCCTGCTCGGGGCGATGGCCGGCATGCTGCTGCTGCTGTGGCGCTCACGGCACCGCGAACGCCGCGACCGCCAGCGCTTCGAACTGGTGGTGCGCGCCATCAGCGACGGCGTCTACGACCTCGACGTGGTCGCCGACCGGCTCTGGCGCAGCGAGGCGCTGTGCCGGATGTTCGGGCTGGCGGCCGAAGGCACGGGCGAGGACGTGGGCGACTGGCTGGAGCGCCTCCACCCCGAGGACCGCGAGCGGGTGCGGGAGGGTTTCCGCGAGGCCATGGCCGGCGCGGCCACCGAGTGGCGGGTGGCCTACCGCTACCTGCGCCCCGACGGCGCGGTCGGCCATGTGCGCGACCGCATGCTGATCGTGCGCGACGCCGGCGGCCGGCCGCTGCGTGCGATCGGCGGGGTCACCGAGGTCAGCGCCGAGCAGGCCGTGCTGGAGCGGCTCGGCCTGCTCGACCGTGCCCTCGAGGCCAGCAGCCACGGCGTGGCCATCATCGACGCGCAGTCGCCCGACCTGCCCTGCGTCTACGCCAACCAGGCGCTGGCGCGGATGAGCGGTTACGCCATCGACGAACTGCTGGGCCGCAACCTGCGCCTGCTGCACGGCAGCGAGCGCGAGCAGCCGGGCCTGCAGTCGTTGCGCCGCGTCCTGCGCGAGGGCCGCGAGGGGCACGCCCTGCTGCGCAACTGGCGCAAGGACGGCACGGCTTACTGGATCGATCTGGCCATCGCGCCGGTCTGCGACGCGCAGGGCCGGATCACCCACTGGGTCGGTTCGCAGGTCGACGTCAGCGAGCGCGTCGCCACCGAGCAGGCGCTGGCGCACCGCGCCACCCACGACGAACTCACCGGCCTGCCCAACCGCCACCTGTTCCGCGACCGCCTGGCCCAGGCCCTGCGCGAGAGCCGGCGCTTCGGCCTGGATCTCGTCGTCCTGTTCATGGACCTCGACAACTTCAAGCTGGTCAACGACTCGCTCGGCCACGCCGCCGGCGACGAACTGCTGCGCACCGTGGCGCGCCGCCTGCAGGGTTGCCTGCGGCAGACCGACACCGTGGCCCGCTTCGGCGGCGACGAGTTCGTGGTGCTGCTGATCGGCGACGCCGAGTCCGACGTGCTGCGGGTGGTCGACCGCATCGGCGAGGCGCTGCGGCGGCCGATGGAGCTGGCCGGCTCGATGCACTACGTCACCGCCAGCATCGGCTACGCCCGCTGCCCGCAGCACGGCGAGGACGCCGGGCTGCTGCTGCAGCGCGCCGACATGGCCATGTACCAGGCCAAGGCGCGCGGCCGCAACCGCGCCGTGGCCTACGAGCCGGGCTTCGATTGCGGCGTGGTCGAGCGCCTGGCGCTCGCCAACCAGCTGCGCGAGGCGCTCGAGCGCGGCGAGTTCGAGCTGTACTACCAGCCGCTCTACCGCTGGGACGGCCGCGTGCAGGGCATCGAGGCCCTGTTGCGCTGGAACCATCCGCAGCGCGGCCTGCTGGCGCCCGGCCACTTCATCGAGGCGCTGGAGGAAAGCGGCCTGATGACCGAGGCCGGGCGCTGGGTGCTGCGCGACGCCGCCCGCCGCCCGGCCGACCTGCGCGCCGCCGGCTTCGACGATGTGCGGATCACCGTCAATGTCTCGGCCACCCAGCTGCACCACGACCTGCTCACCGACATCGAGTCGGTGGTCAGGGACTTCGACCTGCCGCACAGCGCGCTCGAGATCGAGTTGACCGAGAGCGTGCTGATGGTCAACGTCGAATCCACCATCGAGCAGATGCGGCGGGTCGCGCGGCTCGGCGTCGGCTTCGCGGTGGACGACTTCGGCACCGGCTATTCCTCGCTGTCCTACCTGAAGCGGCTGCCGATCCAGCGCCTCAAGATCGACCGCAGCTTCGTCAGCGGCCTCGGCACCGACCCGGACGACGAGGCGATCTGCGCCTCGGTCATCCTGCTGGCCTCCAGCCTCGGCCTCGACACCGTGGCCGAGGGCGTCGAGACCGACACCCAGCGCGACTGGCTGGCCGAGCACGGCTGCGGCGAACTGCAGGGCTACCTGTTCGGTCGCCCAGCGCCCTTCGACGAGGTGCTGGCGATGATCCGGGCGCAACGCGGCTGATCCGCGGGCCTCGCGGGCGCCGGCCCGCTCAGCCGTAGAGCAGCCCCGGCAGCCAGGTCGCCAGTCCCGGCACGAACCACAGGATCGCCAGCATCAGCAGCTGCAGGCCGATGAAGGGCAGCACGCCGCGGTAGATCGCGGTGGTCGGGATCGCCGGCGGCGCCACCCCGCGCAGGTAGAACAGGGCGAAGCCGAAGGGCGGGGTGAGGAAGCTGGTCTGCAGGTTGATCGCCATCATCACCCCGAGCCAGACCGGGTCGACGCCGAGCAGGAACAGCACCGGGGCGACGATCGGCACGACGATGACGGTGATCTCGATGAAGTCGAGCACGAAGCCGAGCAGGAACATCAGCAGCATCACCGCCAGCAGGGCGCTGGTGGTGCCGCCGGGCAGGCCGGCGAGCAGGTCGTGGACCAGGAGGTCGCCGCCGAAGCCGCGGAACACCAGGGCGAACAGCGTGGCGCCGAACAGGATGGCGAACACCATCGCGCTGATGCGGGTGGTGTCGCGGGCCACGGCGACGAGCCGGGCGAGATCGAGCTGGCCGCGCAGGGCGGCGAACACGGTGGCACCGAGCGCACCGACCGCGGCAGCCTCGGTCGGCGTGGCGATGCCGGCGAGGATCGAGCCCAGGACCAGCACCACGAGGCCCAGCGCCGGCAGCAGGTCGGCCAGCACGGTGGCGGTGCGCGGCCGTTCCGCCGGTGGCAGCGCGGGCGCACGCGCCGGCTGCCGCCAGGCCACCCACAGCACGTAGGCGAGGTACAGCAGCACCAGCCCGAGCCCCGGCAGCAGCGCACCGGCGAACAGGTCGCCGACCGAGAGCGTGCCGGGCGCGAAGTTGCCCTGCGCCAGTTGCGCCTGCTGGTAGGCGTTGCCGAGCTGGTCGCCGAGCAGTACCAGCACGATCGAGGGCGGGATGATCTGTCCCAGCGTGCCCGAGGCGGCGATGGCCCCGGTGGCGAGCTTCGGGTCGTAGCCGGCACGCAGCATCGCCGGCAGCGCGATCAGGCCCATGGTGACCACGGTGGCGCCGACGATGCCGGTGCTGGCTGCGAGCAGGGCGCCGACCACCACCACCGCCACCGCCAACCCGCCGCGGCGGTGGCCGAACAGGCCGGCCATCCGCGTCAACAGGCTCTCGGCCAGCGTGCTGCGTTCCAGCACCACGCCCATGAACACGAACAGCGGGATGGCGAGCAGGGGGGGGTTGACCAGGGTGTCGAACAGGCGGTTCGGCAGCGCGCCGAGGAAGGCCGCGTCGAAGCCGCCGAGCAGCAGGCCGAGCCCGGCGGCGAGCAGGGCCACGCCGCCCAGCACGAAGGCCACCGGCAGGCCGCCGAGCAGCCCGAGGGCGAGGCCGAGCAGCAGCAGGAGCAGCAGGTCGAGTTGCGGTTCCGCCGCACTCATGCGCGCTTCCCCGTCGCCCCGTCGCGGCCCCAGGCCAGCGGCCAGGCGCGCAGGGCCTCGGCCACGCCCTGCAGGGCCAGCGCCACGGCCCCGAGCGGCAGCAGGCTCTTGGCGAGGAACAGGCCCGGCAGCCCGCCGGTGCCGCCCGAACGTTCGCGGAGGGCCCAGCTCAGGGCCACGTAGTCCCAGCTCAGCACCACGATGGCGGCGCAGAAGGGCAGCAACAGCACGGCGATGCCGAACAGTTCGACGCGGGCGCGGCGGCGTGCGCTCCAGCGCGATGCCAGCACATCGATCCGCACGTGGCCGCGTTCGCGCAGCGTCCAGCCGAGTCCGAGCATCACCATCGCGGCGTTGAGCCAGAGCACCAGGTCCTGCACCTGCACCGAGCCCAGCCCGAACAGCGCGTGGGCCAGCACCAGCCCGGCCGAGAGCGCGACCACGAGACCGGCGGCGAGCGCGGCGACAGCGCCGAGCAGCCCGGAGAGGGCGTCGATGGCGCGGCGCAGGCCGGCGGCAGGTCCATCGGGGCTTACGGCGTCGGTCATCCATCGGTCTCCTGCGCGAGGGTCGGCCGAGGATGCATCGGCGCGGGCGCGGGCCTCAAGCGGCGGCGCCGGCCGGCGGGTCGCCGCGGCAGCCCCCCGATACAATCGCGGCCTCGCCGACCGGATCCCGTCCATGCCGCGCCTCGTCCTGATCGACGGCTCCTCCTACCTGTACCGCGCCTTCCACGCCCTGCCGCCGCTCAGCGGCCCCGACGGCACGCCGACCGGCGCGCTGTTCGGCGTGCTGAACATGCTGCGCGCCACGCTCAAGGAATCGCCCGGGCACGCCGCCTTCGTGCTCGACGCCCCCGGCCCGACCTTCCGCGAGGACCTCGACCCGCAGTACAAGGCGAACCGTCCGCCGATGCCCGAGGACCTGCGCGCGCAGATCGAGCCGATGATCGCCATCGTCGAGGCGCTCGGCTTCCCGATCCTGCGCGTGCCGGGCGTCGAGGCCGACGACGTGATCGGCACGCTGGCGGTGCAGGGCGCCGCGCAGGGCATGGAGGTCACCGTCTCGACCTCGGACAAGGATTTCGCCCAGCTCGTCCGCCCCGGCATCACCCTGACCAACACCATGAGCGGCTCGACGCTGGCCAGCGATGCCGATGTGGTGGCGAAGTTCGGCGTGCGCCCCGAGCAGATCGTCGACTACCTCGCGCTGATGGGCGACAGCGTGGACAACGTGCCCGGCGTCGAGAAGTGCGGGCCGAAGACCGCGGCCAAGTGGTTGGCCGAGTACGGCACCCTCGACGCGGTCATCGCCAATGCGGAGAAGATCGGCGGCAAGGTCGGCGAGCACCTGCGCGCCGCCCTGCCGCGCCTGCCGCTGAACCGCCAACTGCTCACGATCAAGACCGATGTGGCGCTGGACCACGGCCCGGCCGAACTGCGTCTGCGCGAGCGCGATGTCGAGGCCCTGCGCGGGCTCTACCGCCGCTACGGCTTCAACGCCGCCGCGCGCGAGTTGGAGGATGGCGAGGGCGCAGCGGTATCGGCAGCCGCCGCGCCGCTCGACCCGGCGCTCTCGGCCCAGGGCGAAGTCGAGTGCGTGCTGGACGAGGCGCAGCTCGCGCGCTGGGTCGAGGCCCTGCGCACCGCGCCGCTGATCGCCTTCGACACCGAGACCGACGGCCTCGATCCGCAGCAGTGCAGGCTGGTCGGCGTGAGCCTGTGCGGCGCAATCGGCCGGGCCTGCTACATCCCGGTCGCGCACGCCTACGCCGGTGCCCCGGCGCAGCTTCCCTGGGCCAGCGTGCGCGAGGCGCTGAAACCCCTGCTCGAAGACCCTGCGAAGCCGAAGCTCGGCCAGCACGGCAAGTTCGACCTCGAGGTGCTGGCCCGCCACGGCATCGAGGTGCAGGGCTACGCCGAGGACACGCTGCTGATGAGCTTCGTGCTCGATGCCGGCCTCCACCGCCACGACCTCGACGCGCTCGCCGAGCGCCACTTGGGCTACACGACGATCAAGTACGAGGAGGTCTGCGGCAAGGGCGCCAAGCAGATCCCCTTCGACCAGGTGGATCTGGAGCGCGCCACGGCCTACGCCGCCGAGGACGCCGACGTCACCCTGCGCCTGCACGCCGCGATGCGCCCGCGCCTCGCCGCCGAACCCTCGCTCGAATCGGTCTACCGCGACATCGAGATGCCGCTGGTGCCGGTGCTGGCACGAATGGAAACCACCGGCGTGCGTATCGATGTCGCCGAACTCAAGCGCCAGAGCGCCGAGCATGCGAAGCGCCTGCACGCCATCGAGCAGGAGGCGCACGGCATCGCCGGCCGCGCCTTCAACCTCGATTCGCCCAAGCAGCTGCAGGCCCTGCTGTTCGACGAGCTCAAGCTGCCGGCGCTGGTGAAGACGCCCACCGGCCAGCCGAGCACCAACGAGGAGGCGCTCGAAGCCATCGCCGACCAGCATGCGCTGCCGCGGCTGATCCTCGAACACCGCAGCTTGGCCAAGCTCAAGAGCACCTACACCGACAAGCTGCCGGAATCGGTGAACCCGCGCACCGGCCGCGTGCACACGCGCTACCACCAGGCCGGTGCGGCCACCGGGAGGCTCTCGTCCAGCGATCCGAACCTGCAGAACATCCCGATCCGCACGCCGGAGGGCCGGCAGATCCGCCGCGCCTTCGTGGCGCCGGCAGGGCGGATGATCCTCGCCTGCGATTACTCGCAGATCGAGCTGCGCATCATGGCCCACCTCTCCGAAGACGCGGGCCTGCTGCGCGCCTTCGCCGATGGCCTCGACGTGCATCGTGCCACCGCGGCCGAGGTGTTCGGCGTGCCGCTCGACGAGGTCGATGCGGACCAGCGCCGCGCCGCCAAGGCCATCAACTTCGGCCTGATCTACGGCATGAGCGCCTTCGGCCTCGCGCGGCAGCTCGGCATCGAGCGCGGCCAGGCGCAGGACTACATCGGCGTCTACTTCGCGCGCTACCCCGGCGTGCGCGCCTACATGGAGCGCACTCGCGAACAGGCCCGCGAGAAGGGCTATGTCGAGACCGTGTTCGGCCGCCGCCTGCATCTCGCCGAGATCCGCTCGCGCAACCCGGCGCAGCGCGCCGGGGCCGAGCGCGCCGCCATCAACGCGCCGATGCAGGGCAGCGCCGCCGACATCATCAAGCGCGCGATGGTCGCGGTGGATGCATGGGCGGCGGCGCAGGCCGACCGCATCGCCATGCTGATGCAGGTGCACGACGAACTGGTGTTCGAAGTGGACGCGGATTTCGTCGATGAGGCGAAGGCCGCGATCCTCGCGCGCATGGAAGCCGCCGCCACCTTGCACGTGCCGTTGCGGGTCGAGGCCGGCGTGGGCGCCAGCTGGGACGAGGCGCATTGAGCGGGGCGTCACGTTTCTGCAACCGGGCGGTGAATCGGCCCTGAACCCCGGCCGCGGAAGGCGGCGGGGTTCACGAACTTCTCAGCGGCCGGGTGGTCAGATGTCACGCAACGGATGCAACGTCCGTTGCCGTGGACTCGATCCCTCCCCTGGTCGACCCACACGGAGCGGCGGACCTCCCCTTCCGGCCGCTCCACCCCGCCCCGCGAGCTTCCCCTGGCTCGCGGGGTTTTTCTTTTCTCGGATGCGCCTCCCGCGGATGCTGTTGTCTGCGTTGACAACGCCATGGGCGTATCCCAGACTCGCCATCATGAAAGCCGACCTGCTGCTCAGGAGGCGCATCGTGTTCGGTGCCGGTCGCTACGCCGATCTGCTGGTCTGGCGGGTTCCGCGACCGGTCCCCGGCAGCCGGCATGTCTACAAGTATCGTTTCGCCTACGTGGTCGAGGGTGTGTGCGTCCTGCGCTACGACAACGAGGCGGGCAAGGGCGACCATCGCCACCTCGGGGCGCTTGAATCCCCTTACGTGTTCACGACGCCGGAGCAGCTGGTCGAAGATTTCCTCGACGCGATCGGGAGGTGGAACGATGAACACGGTCATTTTTGACGTCCTCGAACCCGGCATGCTTCGCCGGGACGTCGGCCAGGCTTTCCGCGCCGACGCCGTGCAGGTTCCGAGGATCAGTTTTGCGAGCCCTGAATTGCTGTTCAAGGTGCTGGGGGGGCGGCGCTGGGAGCTGTTGCAGGCCATGAGTGGTGCCGGTGCCCTTGGCATCCGCGAGGCGGCGCGCCGGGTCGGGCGCGATGTCCGCGCCGTGCATGCCGACATCCAGATCCTGCTTCGTGAGGGCGTGATCGACCGCACCGAAGACGGCAAGGTCGAATTCCCCTACGACGCGGTCCACGTGGATTTCACCATCGGTCGGGCGGCCTAAGGCCGCATGGATTCCTTCGATCTGGCCGTCGTCGGCGGTGGCCCCGCCGGCCTTGCCACCGTGCTGGCGGCGCAGGCCCGGGCACCGCATTGGCGGGTGTGCTGGTACCGCGGGACGCGCGCCGGCTTCCTCCCGGCCTACGCCGGCCTCGATCCGGTGCATCGCCTCAACGTGCCGGTCGAGCGCATGGGCCTCGATGCCGAGCGGCCCCACGACTTCCTTGCCTGGTTGCGGGCCCGGCACCCGGAACGCGGCGCGCAGCCCGGCGATTTCGTGCCGAGGAACTGGTTCGGCGATTACCTCGAAGCCCGCATGGCCAGCCTGCCGGCACCGCCCGGGCTGGAAACCCGCGAGTTCGACGTGCAACACCTCGTCCGCGATGCCGCCGGCTGGCGCTTGATCGACGCGCGGGGCGGCGAGGCCCATGCACGGCGCGTGGCGCTCTGCCTCGGCCTGCCGGGCGGGCAGGCGCCGCCCCATGCGCCGGCGCACTGGATCGCCGACCCCTGGGCCTGGTGGCGGGCCCTGCCGCAGGGCCGCTTGCCGCTCGCGGCCGATGCCACGGTGCTGCTGGTCGGCAGCGGCCTGACCGCCGTCGACCTGGCGCTCGGCCTGCGTGCCCGCGGCTTTGCCGGCACGATCCGCGTGGTGTCGACCAGCGGCCGCTGGTCGACGGCGCACGCACCGACCCCGCCCCTGCCCGCCGCCGAAGCCGCCGCCCTCGATGCCGCCGCGGAGGCCGCCGGCAGCGCCCGCGGCCTGCTGCGCCTGCTGCGCGCCCATGCCCGCCGCCATCCGTGGCGGGCGGTGGTGGACGCGCTGCGCGCCGGCACCTGCCGTTATTGGGCGGCCCTGCCGCTCGCCGAGCAGGCGCGGCTGCTGCGCCATGCCTTCGGCGCATGGAACCGCCACCGCCACCGGATGGCCCCTGACGTGCTGGCCGCGCTCGAGGCCGATGCCGGTCTGCGGCTGGAGCGTGGCCGGATCCTCGTCGATGCCGACGGCCGGATCCACTGCCGCCGCGGCGACGCCACGCTGCCGGTCGAAGCGACACTGGTGCTCGACTGCCGAGGTCCGGCCTTCCGTGCCGCGCTCTCCGGCGACGGCCTGCTGGCACGGCTGGTGCGCGAGGGCGTGCTCGATGCCCATCCCCTCGGCACCGGCGTCCGGCGACCGGCCGACGCGAGCCTCGCCGTGCTCGGCGCGGCCCGCTTCGGCGAGGCCTTCGAAACCCTCGCCATCCCCGAACTGCGGCAGCAGGCCGTCGACGTCCTGCGGGACTGGCAGGGCGGCGCGGGGGCCTGATCGAGGCGAGCGCTGCGAGCGGGAAGCGGGGAGAGGGCGACGAAGGCGGAGCGATCAGCCTTCCGCCAACCACTCCCGCGGCACCAGGTACTCCGCCAGCCGCGCCTCGGCGCTGCCGGGTTCCGGCACGTACCCGTACTCGAAGCGCACGCGCGGCGGCAGGCTCATCAGGATGCTCTCGGTGCGGCCGCCCGACTGCAGGCCGAACAGGGTGCCGCGGTCCCACACCAGGTTGAACTCGACGTAGCGGCCGCGGCGGTAGAGCTGGAACTCGCGCTCGCGCTCGCCGTAGGGCGTGGCCTTGCGCTTCTCGACGATGGGCCGGTAGGCATCGAGGTAGCCGTCGCCGACCGCGCGCAGGTAGTCGAAGCCGCGTTCGAAGCCGTCGGCGTGCAGGTCGTCGAAGAACAGGCCGCCCACACCGCGGCACTCGTCGCGGTGCTTGAGGAAGAAGTAGCGGTCGCACCAGGCCTTGTGCTCGGTGTAGCGGCTCGCGCCGAAGGGCGCGCAGAGTTCGCGGGCGACGCGATGCCAGTGCCGCACGTCCTCGTCGAAGGGGTAGAAGGGCGTCAGGTCGAAGCCGCCGCCGAACCACCAGATCGGCTCGCGGCCTTCGGGGCGCGCCTCGAAATAGCGCACGTTGGCGTGCGAGGTGGGGACAAAGGGATTGCGCGGATGGATCACCAGCGAGACGCCCACCGCCCGCCACGGCGCGCCGGAGAGCTCCGGGCGATGGGCGGTAGCGGAGGCGGGCAGGGTGCTGCCGCTGACGTCGGAGAAGCCGACGCCGGCCTGCTCGAACACCGCGCCCTCCTTCATCACCCGCGAGCGCCCGCCGCCGCCTTCCGCGCGGCTCCAGGCGTCCTCGGCGAAGCGGCCCGCGCCGTCCTCGGCCTCGAGGGCGGCGCAGATGCGGTCCTGCAGGCCCGTCAGGTATTCGCGCACCGCGGTGAAGTTGAGGTTGGGGTCGGTCATCGTGATCGGGCGTTGCCGGGGCGTTGCGGGATGCGGCCGAAAGTCTACCCGGCCGCCGCCGCTATACTTTGCCGCCTCTGGACACCGGCCCGCCCGCTTGCGCGTCACCGCTTCGCCCGACCGCCCCGCCCTGCTGGACTTCGACTTCCTCGACGCCGCGCCGCCCTGGCGCAGCGGCTGCCGCTGGCTGGCCGGTGCCCGGCGCGAGGCCTGGCTGCCGGTGGAGCTGGTGCGGGAGCGGCCGGATGCCGCGGGGACGCGCCGCGAGGCCGGCGGGTTGGCGGTGCTCGGCATCACCCGGCCGCTCGGTGCGGAGGCCGACGTCGCCGCCGCCACCGAGGCCCTCTACCGCGAACTGTTCGCCGCCGTGCGGCCGAGCGCCCAGCCCTTCCTGATCCGACTCTGGAACTTCCTCGGTGCGATCAACGCCGGCGACGGCGACGCCGAACGCTACCGCCGCTTCTGCGTCGGCCGCGATGCCGCCGCCGACGCCTGTTTCCGCGATCCGCCGCCGGCTGCCACCGCCATCGGCGCGCCGGAGGCCATGGCGCCGCTCAGCGTGGTCGCCCTGTGCAGCGCCGCACCGGCCATCGCGCTGGAGAACCCGCGGCAGACGCCGGCTTGGCGCTACCCGCGCGACTACGGCCCGGTGCCGCCGGGCTTCAGCCGCGGCGCGCTGCTGCGCGACGAGGAAGGCACCCTGCTGCTCGCCTCGGGCACGGCGAGCATCGTCGGCCATGCCTCGCGGCACGTGGGCGACGTGGGCGCCCAACTCGACGAGAGCCTCGACAACCTGCGGGTGCTGCTGGAGGAGGGCTCGCGCCACGGCCTCGGCCGCTTCCAGCCCGGTGGCGTGCAGGCGCTGCGCGTCTACCTGCGCGACCCGGCCGCGCTCGCCGCGGTGCAGGCGCGGCTGGAGGTGGAGGGCTGGCCCACCGACCGCATCGCCTTCCTGCACGGCGAGGTCTGCCGGCGCGAGCTCGACGTCGAGCTGGAGGGCGTGTTCGGGGCGGTCTGAGTCGGAACAGGGCGGCCTCGCGGCCGCCCGGCCCTCGATCATTTCACCGGCGAAAGGCCGCGCCGTCGGCGGATCTCGCGGGTCAGCACCACGCACAGGGTGATCACCGTCAGCGGCACCACGAACCACATCATGGCCTGGCTGAACACCGGCAGGGCGGCGTGCTGGGTGGCGTCGAGGATGAGGAAGGCGGTGTAGGCCACGTAGTAGCCGAAGAACAGCGCGCCCTCCCAGCGCTGGATGGTGTAGCCGACGAAGAAGATCGGCAGGCAGGCGATCGCCACCGCCATCATCACCGGATAGTCGAAGCGGATCGCCGCCTCCGACACCGGCAGGCCGCCCGGCGCCACCAGGGCGGTCAGGCCGAGCACGGCGAGGATGTTGAAGATGTTGCTGCCGACCACGTTGCCGACGGCGATGTCGCGCTCGCCGCGGATCGCCGCGGTGATCGACGTCGCGACCTCGGGCAGCGAGGTGCCGGCGGCGACGATGGTCAGGCCGATGACGAGCTCGGTGACGCCCATCGCGGTGGCGATCGTCACCGCGGACTCGACCAGCCATTGCGAACCGACCACCAGCAGCACCAGTCCGATGATGATCAGCGCGACGTTGACCGACCAGTGCTGGGCACCCTCGATGGCCTCGCCGGTCTCGCCGCTGGTCTTGCCGACGCGGATGGCGAGGATGCAGTAGCCGATCACGCCGGCGAACAGGATCGCGCCCTCCCAGAAGGCGATGCGGCCGTCCATCGACAGCACGAAGGCCAGCACCGAGACGCCGATCATGATCGGCACGTCGAGCTTGACCAGCTGTTTGCTGACCAGCAGCGGAGTGATCAGCGCCGACAGGCCGAGGATGAACAGCACGTTGAAGATGTTGCTGCCGATGACGTTGCCGACGGCGATGTCGGCCTCGTCTTTCCATGCCGAGGAGACCGAGATCGCCATCTCCGGCGAGCTGGTGCCGAAGGCGACCACGGTGAGGCCGACCACCAGCGGGGTGATGCCGAAGCCGACGGCGATGCGGGAGGCGCCCTTGACGAGGAAGTCCGCGCCCCAGATCAGCAGGGCAAGTCCGGCGACGAGGGTGAGTGCGGTGATCATGGCTTCAGGGTTTCGTCCATCAGTTCAAGGATGCGCCGGTACTGGTCGTACCAGGCCTCCGGCTGCACGTAGCCGTGGCGTTCGAGCGGGTAGCTCGCCAGTTCCCAGCCGTGCTTGCGCAGTTCGATCAGGCGCTGCGCCAGCCGCACCGCGTCCTGGTAGAGCACATTGTCGTCCATCATGCCGTGCGCGATCAGCAACCGCCCCTGCAGGCCTTCCGCGTGCTCGATCGGCGAGCTGGCGATGTAGACCTCGGGGCCGAGCTCCGGGGTGTCGAGGATGTTGCTGGTGTAGGGGTGCTGATAGTGCCGCCAGTCGGTGACCGGGCGCAGCGCCGCGCCGGCCCGGTAGACGCCCGGCTGCTTGAACATCGCCATCAGCGCGATGAAGCCGCCGTAGCTGCCGCCGTAGATGCCGATGCGGTCGCGGTCGGCCTGGTGGTGGGCGACCAGGTACTCGATGCCGTCCTGGTAGTCCTCCAGCTCGGGGCGGCCCATCTGCCGGTAGATGGCCGTGCGCCAGTCACGGCCGTAGCCCTCCGAGGCGCGGAAGTCGAGGTCGAGCACCAGGTAGCCGCGGTCGGCCAGCAGCTGGTGGAACATCTGCTCGCGGAAGTACTGCGGCCAGCGCTGGTGGACGTTCTGCAGGTAGCCGGCGCCGTGCACGAACATCACCACCGGGTAGCGCCGGCCGGGCTGCATCACGGGTGGCGCGTGCAGCTTGCCCCAGATGGTACCGGCACCATGCCGCGAGGGCACCTGCACGAGCTCGGGATCGCGCCAGGGGATGGCGCGGAAGGCGGCGCTGCGGGTGTCGGTGAGCCGGCGCACCTCGCCGCCCTCGACGCCGACCACCCCGGCCTGCGGCGGGGTGAAGCGGCGCGACCAGCGCAGGGCGATCTGGCGACCGTCGGGCGAAAGGCTGAAGTCCTCGACGGCGTCGATGGCGGTCAGCTCGCGCACCTCGCCGCCGGCCACCGGCACCCGGCAGATCTCGTAGTCGCCCGGCCAAGCGCGGTTGCAGAGGAACAGGAAGTGCCGGGCCTCGGCATCCAGCACCGGCAGCGAGGCCTCCCAGCGGCCCGAGGTCAGGGCGCGGGCGCGGCGGCCGTCCTCGACGTAGAGGTGCGAGAAGCCGGACTGCTCCGAAAGCCACCACGCCCGGCCGTCGGGCAGCACGCCGAAGTCGTTGAAGTTCCAGTTGATCCAGGCCGGGTCGGTGAGGCGGTGCACGGTCGCGATCGAGGCATCGGCGCGGTCGATGCGGACGATCCAGCGGTCCTTGTTGTCGACGCTGCGTAGCATGGCGAGCGGGCTGCCGTCGGGGCCGAAGCGCAGGTCCATCAGCCGCACCGGGCGCAGGCCGGAAAGCGGCGGTTGCTGGTGCCGGCGGCGCAGTTCGGCGAGCGGGTCGACGTCGATGCCGGGCAGGGTGGCGAGGTCGATCGTCGCCACCCGGCCGTCGGCGAGATCGACCAGCCGGAAGCTCTGGCCCACCGGCGGGTTGCGGCCGACCCGGGTGCGCACCGGCTCGCTCTCCTCGTAGCCGGACTCGGTGATGAACACCGGCATCTGGCCGCGCCGGCCGGGGTCGGCGCCCTTCGGCTCCAGCGCCACCAGCACGTGGCGGCCGTCGGTCGAGAGGTGGCTGGCGGCCAACACCACGTCGTCGCCGAGGTAGGTCGGGGCGATGCTGCGGGTCGGGTCGGCATCGCGCTGGGCGGCGGCCTCGGCGGCCAGCGCCGCGCGCTCCTCGCGCTGGCGGGCGAGGGTGGTGATCAGGCGCAGTTCGACCTCGCGCAGGGCGTCGGGCGGCGGCGGGGCCTGCGGGTCGCGCTCGGCCTTGAGCAAGGCCAGCGTGCGCTCGCGGCCCTCGGCGAAGCGCCAGCCGCGCCATTCCGGCCCGACCCGCCAGAGCAGGCCTCCGCCGTCGGCGGCGAAGCGCAGGTCGGTCTCCTCCTCCGGGCCCTGGGTCAGCTGCTGGCGCCGGCCGTCGGCCAGCGTCACCACGAACACGTCGCCGTGGCGCAGGTAGGCCATGCGCGTGCGCGCGGCGTCGAACAGCGGCTGCGGGGCGTCGGCCTCGGCCAGCGAAGCGCCTTCGAGCCGCACCGCCGCACCGCCGGCGGCGGGCTGCCGGAACACGTCGCGCACCGGCGAGCCGGCGCGCTTCTTGGTGTAGGCCACGTGCGTCGAATCGGCGCTCCACCAGAGCTGCTCCACCGGCGGGCCGATCCAATCCGGATGGTCCATGGCTTGGGCGAGGCTGATCGTCTCGGTACGGCCGTTGCCGTGGACGGCGGAGGGTTTGGCGAGGGTGGTGGTGGCGCTGGCGAGCGCGGCGACGAGCAGGGCGGGGCGGAAGACGGTGCGCATTCAGGACATCGTGTTGGACAAAGCGCGCGAAGCCTAGCAGGCGCCCGCAGGCATCGCCCGCCGGCGCGACGCTTCCGCCGGCGTGCCGCAGCCGCCACAATCCGGCGAATCCCTGCACGCGACCGACATGCCGGCTCCTGTCCACCCCTCCCGCAGCTTCCTGCCGTCGCACGCGGATGGCTGAGACCCGCCCGGCGATGGAACGCCTGCTGGCCCTGCCCCTGCTGGCCTCGGGCCTTGCGCTGGCCTTGCTGCCGGCGGCTTGGCCGGCGGGCGTGCCGGCGATCCTTGGCCCGTGGCTGGCCCAGCCCCTGCTGGCCCTCGGTTGCGCCCGCCTGTGGCCGGCCGCCGAGGCCCCGCCGCGGCGGCTCTGGTGGCGCGACGGCCTCGCCCTCGCCCTGCTCTGGGGCCTTGCCTTCGCCCTGTTCGGGCTGGCGCTCGTCTGGCCCTACAGCAGCCTGCTCCAGACCGGCAGCCTGCAGGCGGCGCTGGGCCTCGGGGCGGTGGCGGGCTTCGCCTGGACCATGGCCTGGCGGCACTGGACCCGGTTCGCCCTCGCCGCTCGCCAGGGGGGCGGTCTGGCCGCCCTGGCGGCGGCCCTGCCCGGCACCGCCTCGCTGGGTCGCGGCTTGGCCCTCGGGGCGGCGGTGCTGGCGGTGCTGGCGACCGGCTGGGTGCTGGTCCTGCCACCGCCGGGTCTCGCCACGCCCTGGGCACTGGCCCTGCCCTACGCCCTCGGCCTGCTGCTGGTGCATGCCGCCCTGCAACGCCACGGCGAGCCGCCGCGCCTGCCGGCGTGGGCACCGCCGGAGGATGACGACGACTCCGGTGCGGGCGAGGCCGGAACCGCCTCCGGCGACCTCGCCGCCGGGGAATCCACGGACCTCTTCGCCGCCGCCCGCGCCGGCCGCATCGACTTCGTGCTGGAGGCGCTGGAGGCCGGTGCCGACCCCGATGCCTGCCCCGGGCCGGACGCCCCCGACCAGCGCACCCTGGCCATGCTGGCCGCCCTGCTGCCCGACCTGCGGCTGCTGCGGGCGCTGATCGCCGCCGGCGTCGACTTGAACCAGGAGCATGCCGGCCTGACCCCGCTGCTGGCCGCCACCCGCGATTCCTGGCACGGCCGCATCGATGCCGTCAGCATGCTGCTGGCCAACGGCGCCGACCCGCGCCACCCCGACCGCGAGGGCAACACCCCCTTGCACCACGCCGCCCGCAGCACCGACCCGGCGGTGGCCGCGCAGCTGCTGGACGCCGGCGCCGATCTTGCCGCGCTGAATGCCGAGGGCCAGTCGCCGCTGGCCGCGGCCCTCGCCTCGGGCAATGCGCGGATGGCGCGTTTCCTGCTCGAGCGCGGTGCCCGCCCGGAACTGCCCGGCGCGGTGCCGGCCCTGCTCGCCGCCGCCGCCGGCGAGGACGACGATCCGGCCGGGGTGCTGCTGCTGCTGCGCCACAAGGCCCGGGTCGATGCCCGCGACGGCCGCGGCCGCAGTGCCCTGCTGGAGGCCATCGCCCTCGGCCACGAGGCGATCACCCGCGCCCTGCTCGAGGCCGGGGCGGCGGTCGGCCTCGCCGACGCGGAAGGGCGCAACGCCCTGCTGGAAGCCGCCGCCTCGCCCAACCCGGCCCTGCTGCCGCTGGTGGCGGCGCGGCGGCCGGATCCGGCCGCCACCGACCACGGCGGGCGCAACGCCCTGGCCCTGGCCTGCCTGGCCGGAGTGGAACCGGCGAGGCTGCGCGCCCTGATCGACCTCGGGGTCGATCCGCAGCAACGCGATGCCGCCGGCCGGCGGCCGGTCGACCACGCCATCGGCGCCGGTCGCTGGCCGCTGGTGGCGGTGCTCGATCCCGATGCCGCCCTGCCCGAGGGCAGCCTCGAGGCCGCCGGGCCGCCATCGTCCCGGGAGCGCCTGCGGCAGGCCCTGGCCGAAGGCGATTTCGCCACGGCCGCCGCCCTGCTCGAGGGGGCCGACCCGCCCTCCCGCGCCGCCTGCTCGATGCTGCTGCTGGAATTCGCCGAAGCCGACGGTCTGGCCGCGGCGACCTGGCTGCTGCACCGTGGTGCCCGCCTCGACGATCGCATCGCCGGCATGGACAGCGTCGGCCTGCTCCTGCTCGACCGCGGCCTCGCTGGCGCGGCTCTGCTCGAACGGGCCCTGCAGGCCGGGCAGGTCCCGCAGGGCGCCGGCGCACTGGCGCGCTGGCTGGCCGCCAGCGCCGCCGACCCGGCGCGGGCCGAGCCGCTGGCCCTGGGCCTGCTGGAGCGTGGGGTCGATCCCTTCGCGCCCGCACCCGGGGGCGAACCGGCGCTGCTGCTGGCCGCCGCCGGCGGCCAGCAGCGCCTGCTCGCGGCCCTGCTGGCCCGCGGCCTCGACCCCGGGGCGCGCGACCCGCGCGGCAACACCGCGCTGCACCGGGCGGTGGCGCGCGGCGATGCGGCGATGGTCCGCCAACTGGTCCGCCACGGCGCGCCGGCCGAGGCGCGCGCCGCCGACGGCCAGACCCCGCACGGCCTCGCCGTGGCGCGTGGCCGCCACGATCTCGCCGAGTGGCTGGACTGGCGGCCCTGGCGCCTGCCCGGCCGGGCCCTGCGGGACGCCGACCTGCCAGCGGCCGCGGTGGCCGGCGACCTCGCCGCGGTGGAGCGGCTGCTGGCGCTCGGCCTGCCGGTCGATGCCGTCGATGCCCAGGGCTGCACCGCCCTGCTGCGCGCCAGCGGCGGCGGCCATCTTGCCTTGGTCGAACACCTGCTCGGCCACCGTGCCGACCCGGCCCTGGCCGCCCGCACCGGGGCCACGCCGCTGTCGGCGGCGATCAGCATGCGCCACGCGGCGGTGGTGGATCGCCTGCTGGCCGCCGGCGCCGACCCCGACCAGCCGATGCCCGGCGGGGTGCGGCCGCTCATGCTGGCGGCCGCGCTGGGCCTGCCCGAACTGGCGGCCCGCCTGCTGCGGGCCGGGGCCGACCCCGCCCACCGCGACGACCAGGGACTCGGCGCCTTGCATTGCGCGGCGCTGTTCGCCTTCGGGGCCCGCGAGCGCGCCCGCGTGCTGGCCCTGTTCGACACCCTGCTGCTGGCCGAGGCCGTGCCCGACGGGGACCCGCCGCCGCCGGCACCGACGCCGCTGCTGCTGCTGCTCGGCGCCCGCGCCGAAGCCGGGGCCAGCCACGACGAGGACGTGCTGCTGGCCGCCGTCGATCGCCTGCTGGCCGAGGGGGTGGCGCTGGACCGCGCCGAGCAGCGCGGCCTGACCGCCCTGCACCTCGCCGCCCTGCACGGCATGGGGCGGGTAGTCGATCGGCTGCTGCGCGAGGGCGCCAATCCCGCCCTCCGCGACCGTTACGGCCGCACCCCGGCGGACCTCGCCCTGCTGCGCGGTTTCGTCGACATCGCCGCCTGCTTCGCGCCCGGCCGCACGCCGGCGGCCTGAGCGCCGCGCTCGGGCTTGGTCTCGGGATGGCGAGCCTGTCGGTGGATCAGAGCGTTTGGCCCCGGGGTGGCGAGCCTGTCGGCGGATCAGAGCGTTTGGCCTCGGGAGGGCGAGCCTGTCGGCGGATCGGGCCACCTGCTTTCCGCGCGATCGCCCATCCATGGGCTCACGCGCGGCGCTCGGCTCCTGCCTCGCTGCC
>Ga0208370_100160_pt1 | contig 21128 bp, 20 predicted proteins | sample Subbio12Jun_QV11_FD_184822 | JGI IMG/M metagenome (GOLD analysis project Ga0208370, IMG submission 184822) | Serpentinite rock and fluid subsurface biosphere microbial communities from McLaughlin Reserve, California, USA -CR12Jun_QV11 (SPAdes) | ecosystem: Environmental > Terrestrial > Deep...
CGCGCTGATCGACACCGGCAGCCGGATGGACGAGGTGATCTTCGAGGAGTTCAAGGGCACCGGCAACAGCGAAATCGTGCTCGATCGCAAGGTCTCCGACAAGCGCATCTTCCCCGCGCTCGATGTCGGTAAGTCGGGCACCCGCAAGGAAGAGCTGCTGGTCCAGAAGGACAACCTCTCCAAGATGTGGGTGCTGCGCCGCATCCTGATGCAGATGGGCACCGTAGATGCGATGGAATTCCTGCTCGACAAGATGAAGGATTCCAAGACCAACGAAGATTTCTTTGCCACAATGAATCAATAGGTTGTTCGCTGTTCAGGCGAGGGGTCGGCCCGGCGGACGGATCTTGAGGGACGGGAAAATACGTTCGTGCTCAGCCAGTATCTCTACATCAGCACCGCGCCGACCCTGCCGCGCGAGGAAGTCGATGCGATCCTTGCCGCAAGCGCGCGCAACAACCCGGCGCGGGGGATTACCGGCCTGTTGCTGTTCAACGGCCGCAACTTCCTCCAGCTACTTGAGGGCGAAGACAGCGAGGTCGCGGCGCTGATGCAGACGATCACGGCCGATCCGCGGCACAGCGGCGTTTCGGTGCTTGACCGTCGCGGGATCGGCGAGCGTGCCTGCCCGGACTGGGCGATGAAGCGCGTGATGATCGCCGAGAGCATCGCCGCCCGGCGCGACATGCTCGAGCGCGATCTGCCCGAAGGGCTTGATCCAGAGGTGCGCAAGATGATCGTCAATTTCGCAGTGCTGAACTGATCTAGGGTTCTGCCGCCGCCAGCTGCGCAGCCATCATCCCCCACACCTTGTTGACCGCTTTCAAGGGCCGCACCATCACCTTGAAATCGTTTATCTTCCCATCCGCGCCCCAGCGAATGATATCCACCCCGTTGATAGTGATCCCGTCGATCTGCGTGACGAATTCGAGCATCATCTCGTCCCCGTCGATCAACTCGCGCACGTAGCGGAAGGCATCGTTCCCCAGCACGTGGCTGGCGGCGACGAGATAGGCCATCACCAACGGCTTGCCGACCTGCGGGGTATGCACCACGGGCGAGTGGAACACCGCATCATCGGCCAGCAGGCCGGCAAGGATGGCGGGATCGCTCCCGCCTTCCATGTATGCATGCCAGCGCGCGAGGTTCTCCGCGCTCACGCCAGATGCTCGGCGAAGAAGGCGGCGGTGCGCCCGTCGGCCAGTTCCGCAGCCTCGGCGTTGCGACGTTGACCATGTTCGGTGGCAAAGCCGTGGTCGAGGCCCTCGTAATCATGGAGCGTCACCTTGGGATGGTCATCCAGCCCGGCGTGCATGGCTTCCTGTGTTTCACGTGGAACAAAGCCGTCTGCGGTGGGGATGTGAAGCATCAGCGGGCGGGCGATGGCGTGCTTTTCGCTCAGCAGCCCGTCGATGCCGACGCCGTAATAGCCCACACTCGCGTCGATATCGGTGCGCGCGGCGGTCATGAACGCGAGCCGCCCGCCAAGGCAGTAGCCGACACAGCCGACCCTGGCGACGCCGAGTGTGCGGCGGATGTGGTGGATTGTGGCCTCGATGTCGCGGATCCCGGCGTCCTGGTCGAATTGGCCCATCATTGTGAGCGCGCTCTGGAACTCGCTCTCCACATCGGGATCGAAGGAGACTTCGGGCTTGAGCCGCCAGAAGAGATCGGGCGCGACCGCGAGGTAGCCTTCGGCGGCCAGCTTGTCGCACTTCTGGCGGATGCCGGGGTTCACCCCGAAGATCTCCTGAATGACGATGATCGCGCCCCGCGCAGTGCCTTCGGGCCGCGCGACATAGGCACCGAAGCTGGCGTCCCGCTCAAGGGTGGGAATGGTTTCGTTGAGGCTCATGGGGGGTCTCTCTCCTGAAGGGGTGCGCTAAGGTCTATCTCTTGCCTTGTGCCCGTGCCAAGGCCAAATGAAGGGTGCATGACGAGAGGAGGGCGGTGCCCCATGAAGATCACCATCGAAATCGACTGCACCCCGGAAGAGGCGCGCAGCTTCATGGGCCTGCCTGATGTAAGCGCAGCCAATAACGTCTATGTCGAGAACCTCGCCAAGGCGATGCAGGGTATCTCCAGCCCTGACCAGCTCCAGCAATATGCCAGCGCACTGGCACCGATGGGGCAGGTCGGGCTCACGCTGTTCCAGAGCTTCGTCGAGAGCGGGATGAAAGCTGCCACCGGTTCGTCGGGGTCCAAGACCTCTACCGACTGACACCGTGAGCGACGTGCCGACGATCTTCGCGCTCTCGAGCGGCGCACCGCCGGCGGGTGTGGGGGTGATCCGCGTTTCCGGCCCGCAGGCGCGGAACGCCCTCGAGACGCTCGCCGGGCGGGTGCCGGAGCCGCGCCGCGCCGCGCTCGCACGGTTGCGGAACGATGAGGGCGCGCTGCTGGATGAGGCGCTGGTGCTGTGGTTTCCCGGCCCGGCCACGGCGACCGGCGAGGACCTGGCCGAGTTTCATTGCCACGGGGGGCGCGCGGTTATCGCCGCAGTGGAGCGGGCGCTCGCCGCGCTTGGCGGCATGCGCCGAGCGGAGCCCGGTGAATTTACCCGGCGCGCTTTCGCCAATGGCCGGATCGATCTTGCCGAGGCCGAGGGGTTGGGCGATCTGCTGTCCGCCGAGACGGAATTGCAGCGCGCGACCGCCCTCGTAAACGCGGGCGGGGCGCTTTCGCGGCAGGTTGAAGGTTGGCGCGAAAAGGTGCTCGGCCTGTCGGCCGAGGTTGAGGGCGTGCTCGATTTCTCGGACGAGGAGGACGCCGCCGATCTCCCCGAATGTTTCACGTGGAACATTGCCGCGCTGGCCGGGGAGCTGAGCGCATGGCTTGCCCGTCCGCGCTCCGAGCGGCTGGGGGAGGGTTACCGCGTGGTGCTCGCCGGACCGCCGAATGCGGGCAAGTCGACGCTGTTCAATGCCCTGGTCGAAAGCGAGGCGGCGATCACCTCGCCGATTGCCGGCACGACGCGCGACGTGATCGAGCGGAGTGTGGCGATGGCCGGGGTGCCCTTTACCTTCGCCGATACGGCAGGGCTGCGCGACGGGGCGGAGGCGGACGCGATCGAAGCGATTGGCATTGCCCGCGCGCAGGCCGAGCTGGCGCGGGCCGATGTGGTGCTGTGGCTGGGACCTGAGGGCGAGGGGCCTGCCGGGGCGTGGGAGATTTCCGCGCAGGCCGACCGCGAAGGCTTCGTCACGAAGCCGCGCGCGCGCTTCACGCTTTCGGCGAAAACGGGCTCGGGTGTCGCGGCGCTCAAGACAGCTCTGGTCGATGCCGCGCGCGACGCCTTGCCCAAGCCGGGCGAGGCTGCGCTCAATGCCCGCCAGCACGCGCGCCTTACCGAAGCCGCCGAGGCGCTGGAGGCCGCGGGCCGCCTTGCGGACCCCTTGCTTGTCGCCGAAGAACTGCGCCGCGCCCGGCTTGCCTTCGACCGTCTGATCGGGCGGGCGACAACCGAGGACATGCTCGATACGCTGTTCGGTCGGTTCTGCATCGGGAAATGAGTGTGCAGGCCAATGTTTCACGTGAAACATAGGCCGCGCGCCCAGCTCCGATGTTTCACGTGAAACATTGCCGCCGCCTCCGGGGAGCAAATCCGCTTTGACGATCTGCACCCCGCGCCCTATCTGCGCCCCATGCTGAACTTCGATGTTCTGGTCATCGGCGGCGGTCATGCCGGGGTGGAGGCTGCCTGCGCGGCCGCCCGCATGGGCGCGCGCACGGCGCTGGTGAGCTTCGATCTCTCGGCCATCGGCGCGATGAGCTGCAATCCGGCGATCGGAGGGCTGGGCAAGGGGCATCTGGTGCGCGAGGTCGATGCGCTTGACGGGGTGATCGGGCGCGCGGCGGACGCGGGGGCAATCCATTATCGGATGCTCAACCGGTCCAAGGGCAGCGCCGTGTGGGGGCCGCGCGTGCAGGCTGACCGGGTGCGTTTCAAGGCGGCGGTGCAGGCGGTGGTGCGCGCGCAGTCCGATCTGACACTGGTGCAGGGCGAGGCCGCCGCGCTGGCCCTCGCGGGCGGGCGCGTCGCCGGCCTGGAACTGGCCGATGGCTCAATGTTTCACGTGAAACATATCGTCCTTGCCACCGGCACCTTTCTCGGCGGGGTCCTGTTTCGCGGCGAGGAGCGCTTCGAGGGCGGACGCATTGGCGAAAATGCCGCGCATCGTCTGGCGCAGCAGCTGCGCGGGGCTGACCTGCCGATGGCTCGGCTCAAGACCGGAACGCCGCCACGGCTCGACGGGCGCAGCATCGACTGGGCGGTGCTTGAGGAGCAGCCGTCCGATGGCGAAACGTGGACCATGTCGCCGCTCACCCCGGCCCGGTTGAATCCGCAGGTTTTCTGCGCCATCACCCGCACCACGCAGGCGGGGCATGATGCGATCCGCGCCAACCTTCACCGATCACCCCTGTTCTCGGGCGCAATTGCAGCGGCGGGGCCGCGCTATTGCCCTTCGATCGAGGACAAGATCCACCGCTTCGGCGACCGCGAGGGGCATCAGGTGTTTCTCGAACCGGAGGGGTTGGACACACACCTCGTCTATCCCAACGGGATCAGCACCTCGCTGCCAATTGACGTGCAGGAGGAGGTGGTCCGCACCATGCCGGGCTGCGGGCGGACGGTGATCGTGCAGCCGGGCTATGCGGTCGAATACGACCATATTGACCCCCGCGCGCTGACGCCCGATCTCCAGCTCCGCGCGATCCCCGGACTCTATTGCGCCGGACAGATCAACGGGACGACCGGTTACGAGGAAGCGGCGGCGCAGGGCCTTCTGGCAGGGCTCGAGGCGGCGGGGGCGGCGCTCGGCACGGAACCGCCGCGGCTCGACCGGGCAAATTCGTATATCGCGGTGATGGTCGACGACCTGACCTTGCAGGGTGTCACCGAACCCTACCGGATGCTCACGGCGCGCGCCGAATATCGCCTCCGGCTACGTGCCAATAATGCGGCAACCCGGCTCACGGGCCTCGGCATCGAAGCGGGGTGTATCGGCGCGGAGCGGCGCGCCTGGTGGGAGCGGCGCGAGGCCTTGCGCGAAATGTTTCACGTGAAACATTCGGAACGCATCCACGCCCGCGCGCTCGCCGATCTCGGCCTGCCGGTGCGGCGCGATCATGGCGAGAAGACCATTGCCGAGTGGCTCCGGCACGATGGCGTGACCCCCGCAGCCCTCGCCCCGTGGCTCGGCGATGCGACCGCATGCGATCCGCTGCTCGCAGAGGAGATGGCGGAGGATGCTGCCTATGCGCCCTATCTTGCGCGCCAGGATGCCGAACTGCGCGATCTGCGGGCAAGCGAGGCGCTGCCGCTTCCGGCGGATTTTCCCTATGGCGACGTGCCGGGGCTGTCGAACGAGATGGTTGAACGCCTCACCCGAGCCGCCCCGGGCAGTCTGGCGGCGGCAGGGCGGGTTCCCGGGGTCACGCCGGCCGCCCTTTCCGCCTTGCTTGTCCATGCGCGCCGCAGGCTGGCGGCATGATCGCCAATGAGGCAGAGGCCCGCGCCTATGTCGCCGGGCTGACCGATGCGGCGGGGATGGCGCGGCTCGATACCTTTGCTGCGCTTGTGCTGGAAGAGAACCAGCGGCAAAACCTCATCGCAAAGGCCACCGAGCCGCAACTCTGGCAGCGCCACATGGCGGATTCGGCCCAGCTGCTCGAGAATGTTTCACGTGAAACATTGGGTGCCAATGCGGGCGGGCCGTGGCTCGATCTCGGAAGCGGTCCGGGTTTTCCCGGTCTGGTGATCGCCGCCTTGTGCCCGAACATGCCGGTGGTGCTGGTCGAATCCCGCGCGCGGCGCGCAGCGTTTCTGCACCGCGCCATAGCGGCGCTCGATCTGCGGAAGTGTCTGATCGAAGGCCAGCGTCTCGAACGTGTCGCGCCCTTTGAAGCGCGCGCCATTTCGGCACGGGCTTTCGCTCCGCTCACCCGACTTCTCGATCTATCCGCACCCTTCTCCACAAGGCGGACCGTCTACGTGTTGCCCAAGGGGCGCTCGGCGGCGCAGGAGTTGGAGACGTTGAAGCCTTCGATTCGGGCAATGTTTCACGTGAAACATTCCTTGACCGATCCCGAAGCCGGGATCATCGTGAAGGCCTGATGCGCGAAACACGTGCCCGTTCATCCTGAACCGGCGCGCGGAAAGGACGGGAAACGCCATGGTGACCCCATCATGTTCATAATCGCGATCGCCAACCAGAAGGGCGGGGTGGGCAAGACCACGACCGCGATCAACATCGCCACGGCCATGGCGGCGACGGGGTGGCGCACGCTGCTGATCGACCTCGATCCCCAGGGCAATGCCTCGACGGGCTTGGGCGTGCATGCGGCGGCGCGCGAGGTTTCCAGCTATGACCTGCTGGTCGACGAGGTTTTGCTCGCCAGCGCGATCGTGCCGACCGCGATCCCGCGTCTCGACATCGTTCCGGCGACGGTCGACCTGTCCGGCGCAGAGGTCGAGCTTGTCGCGGTCGAGGGGCGCACCCACCGGCTCGACAAGGCCCTGGCCGCCCATACCGGACACGACATCTGCTTCATCGATTGCCCCCCTTCGCTTGGGCTGCTGACGCTGAATGCGCTGTGCGCCGCCGATACGCTGCTGGTGCCGCTGCAATGCGAGTTCTTCGCGCTCGAAGGGCTGTCGCAGTTGCTCCAGACGGTCGATCAGGTGCAGCAGCGGTTCAATCCCGATCTGGGGATCATCGGCGTGGCGTTGACCATGTATGATCGCCGCAACCGCCTGACCGATCAGGTTTCGGATGATGTGCGCGACTGCCTCGGCAAGCTGGTGTTCGAAACCGTGATCCCCCGCAACGTCCGCCTGTCCGAGGCGCCGAGCCATGGGCTCCCCGCGCTGATCTACGATCAGCACTGCACCGGCAGCCGCGCCTATATGTCGCTGGCGCGTGAGCTGATCGGGCGATTTCCCGCAGAAAGACAGGCCGCATGACTGAAATTACTGTGCAGACCGCTGATATTGCAGCCAATCTTCGATCATCTGCGGACAAGCCAAGGCGGCTGGGCAAGGGGCTTGGCGCGCTGCTCGGGGAAACCCGGCGCGAAGAGCCGCTTGTGCGCCGCGAGGAGGCACCGGCCGAGGTGCCTGCGGCCGGGTTCTCAGCCCTGCGCATGCTGGCGATCGCAAGCATCAAGCCGCTGCCCGGCAATCCGCGCAAATATTTCGACGAGGCTGCGCTCGACGAACTTGCCGCATCGATCGCCGCGCGGGGGGTGATCCAGCCGATCATCGTCCGTCCGCACCCGACCGGCGAGGGCTTCCAGCTGGTCGCCGGCGAGCGGCGCTGGCGCGCGGCGCAGAAGGCGCGGCTTCACGAAATCCCGGCGCTGGTGCGCAACCTTTCCGACCGCGAGGTCATGGCGCTGGCGCTGATCGAGAACCTCCAGCGCGAGGATCTCAATCCGGTCGAGGAAGCCCGCGCCTACCACCGCCTTGCGGAAGAGGAGGGGATGATCCAGGTCGACATCGCCAAGATGGTCGAAAAGTCGCGCAGCCATGTCGCCAACATGATGCGGCTGGTGACGCTGCCCGACCCGGTGCTCGATCTGATCGAGCAAGGCAAGCTGTCGATCGGCCATGCCCGCGCGCTGATCGGGCGGGACGACGCTCGCGAGCTCGCGGAGATTGCGGTGGCCGAGGGGCTTTCGGTGCGGGATATCGAAACGCTGACCAAGAAGCCCCGTGCGCGGCCGGAACCTGCCCAAGCGGCACATCAAACCTCTGAAAATGCGGATATTCTGGCCGTCCAGCAGCATCTCGAGGAGTTTCTCGGGCTGAGCGTGCGGATCAAGCCCGAAGGCGATCGGCGCAAGGGGACGATCACGATCCGCTACACCACGCTCGACCAGCTCGATCTTGTCTGCCAGCGCCTCACCGGCGGGGAGATCTGAACAGGGCCAGCGGCACGACCCGGCACGAAAAAGCCCCGCAGGTCGCCTGACGCTGCGGGGCTTTCTTTCTCTGCCCGAAGGCTGCAAGACCTAGCGGTTCTTGATCATCTTGGGCGAGGGACGGGGTGCCGGGATCACGCGCGAGGCACCGGGCACGGTATAGGTCTCGTAACGCTCGGTCTCGCGCACCACGACCTGCTGCTGGACCTCGCTGCGCACCGGCACCAGCGCCATCTGCGGCGGCGGCGCGTAGCCGTAGCCGTAGGAATAGGCCGGATAGGGGGCCGCAAAGGCGATCTCGCGGCTGGCGATGCGCTGTCCGGGCGTGCCGTATTGCGAGAGATAGGAATCGAGCGCGGCCTCGCAATCGTAACGGTCCTCGTCGTCGTCACCATCGAACAGGCTGCCGAGGAGGCCGCCGATCAGCCCGCCGCCGCCGACGCCCAGCACGGTGCCAAGCACGCGGTCGCCGACCCCGGCGATCTCGTAGCCTGCAAAGCCCCCGGCGACCGCGCCGAGCAGGCCGCCGATGATCGCGCCGGTGCTGTCCCTGTCCTGACCCCGCGTGCGGCGGCGGCATTCGTCGATCCATTGCTGGCGCTCGAAAACGACGGGCGCGGGGCCAAAGGCAACCGGCGCGGCGTAGCCCTGATGCGGGGGCGCGGCCGGCACCGGGCGCGGGGCATCAATCCGGCGGGTGCGGGTGATGGTCTCGACGCCATCGACGTTCGTCACGGTTTCGTTCTGCTGCATCCTCGCAGGCGCGCTGCGCATGTCAGCCGGAAGGGTGCGCACCTCAGCCTCGCCCATCGGTGCCAGCGGCGGCAGGTCGGCATAGTTCTGGGCCTGCGCTGCTGCCGGAAGGACGAGCGCGAGAGCAGCGAGCGGGAGGGTCGACGGAAGCTTGGGCATGAACAAATCCCCCTAGGTCGGCCCGGACGGCCGATGGTTAGCGAAAGCTTACCATCGCACGCGCCCCGTGCCCAAGCGGCGGTATCGGCGCTGTCCCGTTTCGGGAAGGATCAGACCCGGTTGCTGAGCATCGCCGCGAGCGCCTCGATGCCTGCGGCATCCTCGGCAGTGAAGCGGGCGGGGGAGGGGCTGTCGAGATCGATCACTGCGACCACCGCGCCCTCGCGCAGCACGGGGACGACCAGTTCGCTGGCGCTGGCCGCATCGCAGGCGATGTGGCCGGGAAAGGCATGGACGTCGGCGACGAGCTGGGTCGCGCCCTGCTGCGCCGCTGCCCCGCACACGCCGCGGCCGAAGGGGATGCGGATGCAGGCGGGGCGCCCGACGAAGGGCCCGAGCACCAGTTCCAAGGCCCCCCCGTCCCTGGCCGGGGCGACGCGGTAGAACCCGGCCCAGTTGAGATCGGGCAGGAACTCCCACACAAGCGCGGCGACATTGGCCATGTTGGCCACACCGTCCGGCTCGTCCGCCGTGAGCGCATCGGCGGCGGCGAGGAGCTCGCGGTAGAGTTCGCCAGGGGCGAGCGGCGCGGCGGGCTTGAAATCATACATGAGGCTGTTCGTCTTTCGTTGCTTGAAAGGTTGCCGCCGGGACGGGCGGTCTTTATCCCGGCGACATGGCCATTATCCGCAAAATCGCAATCGCACTTGTCGTTCTTGTCGTGATCGTGGGAGGCGCGCTGTTCGTCCTGACCCGCGGCGACACCGCCGATCTTTCGGTCGAGGAGGTCACCGGGACCGATCCCGTGTTGCAGGAAGGCGAGGCGCAGACCTTCCCCACCGTGCAGATCGCCAAGCCGGTCGGCTGGCAGGCGGACGAGGCACCGACCCCGGCCGAGGGGCTCGAGGTGATGCGCTTTGCCGAAGGGCTGGAGCACCCGCGCACGCTTTTCGCGCTGCCCAACGGCGACATTCTCGTCGCGCTGACCCGCGCGCCCAAGGTCGGCAATGGCAGCGGCGGGATCCTGGACGCGATCAGGGGATGGATCGCCGACAGGCTGCTGAGCAAGGCCGGCGCGACCGGCGAATCGCCCAATCGGATCGTGCTGCTGCGCGATGCCGACGGCAATGGCAGCGCCGAGACGCGGCAGGTGATCCTCGAAGGGCTCGATTCGCCTTCCGGGATGGCGTGGAAGGACGGGACGCTGTTTGTCGCCAATCACAACGCGGTGCTGGCTTTCCCCTATGAGCTCGGCAGCACGAAGGTGACAGGTAGCCCGCGCAAGCTGATGGACCTTGCGCCCGGCGGCGGGCACTGGATGCGCAACCTCGAGCTCTCGCCCGATGGCGAGCGGCTCTATGTCGCGGTCGGCTCGGTCAGCAATATCGGTGAGAGCGGGATGGACATCGAGCAGGGCCGGGCAATGATCTGGGAATATGACCTCGCCAAGGGTCGCCCGCGCCAGTTCGGCGCCGGCCTGCGCAATCCCAACGGGATGGATTTCAGCCCCTGGTCGGGCGAGCTGTGGACCACCGTGAACGAGCGCGACATGCTCGGATCGGACCTCGTGCCCGATTATCTCACCAACGTGCCGGTGGGCGCGCAGTATGGCTGGCCGTGGGTCTATTACAGGACCAACCGCGACCGCCGGGTGGATGCGCCGATGCCGCGCTTCCTGATGGAATATGTCCGCAAGCCCGAATTCGCGCTCGGCCCGCACGTCGCGGCGTTGGGGCTGGTGTTCTCGAAAGAGGGCGACCGGATGGGCGAGGACTTCGCGGGCGGGGCTTTCATCGCGCGGCACGGCTCGTGGAACCGCAAGCCGCCCTCGGGCTATGACGTGGTGTTCGTCGATTTCGACGATCGCGGCAATCCGGTCGGCAAGCCAAGGCCGGTGCTGACCGGGTTCCTCAAGGCGGACGGCACCACCCGCGGGCGACCGACCTGGGTGGAGTGGGCAGGTGACGGCTCGCTGCTGGTATCGGACGACACGGCGGGGATCATCTGGCGTGTGCGCTCGCCTTCCGCTTCCCCCGCTCCGGCGATCGTGCGGCTGGAAGGGGCCTCGCTGCCACCCCGCGCGCTGCGCGATCCGCGCGCCGATTTCGAGGCCGATTACCTGCGCCAGCAGGCGGGCCAGAAGGCAAATTAAAGCCTGACTCCGGCCCGCCCGGCAAGTTCGGTCGCGAATTGCAGCGCGGTGCGGCCCGAGCGGTTGCCGCGCTGGACCGCGAAAGCCATCGCCTCCTCGGCATCGAAGGCGAGGCCGAGCGGGGCGAGATAGCCAGCGAGGATGGCGAGATAGGTGTCCTTGTCGGCCGGGTGGAAGCCTAGCGTGAGGCCGAAACGGTCGGCGAGCGCGAGAGCATCGTCGCGCTCGTCGCGTTCGTGGAGCGCGCCGGAGGTGTCCTCGCGCTCGACGATGGCGCGGCGGTTGGCGGTCACCGCAAGGCGAACCTGCGCCGGCCGCGAGGTGATGCCGCCGTCGAGCAGGCTCCTGAGGGCGAGCATCTCGGCCCGCCCTTCAGCCCCGAAACCGAGATCGTCGCCGAACAGCACGAAGGCGCGGGGAAGCGGCGCGAGCGCGGCGACCAGCACGGGAAAGGTCGGCAGGCTGCCCGGGGCGAGCTGGACGATGGCGAGCGCCTGCGGGCTATCGCGCTGCACATCCGCCAAGGCAGCCCGCACCAGCGCGGACTTGCCCATGCCCCGCGCGCCCCACAGCAGCACATCATGCGCCGCCGCTCCGGATGCAAGGCGAGCGAAATTGTTGCGCAGCGCGACTTTCTGCGCGTCGATCCCGTGAAAGGCATCGAGTGGCAGGGCATCGAGCGCCGGCACCGCCCGCCCCCGCGTGCCGTCCCAGACATAGGCGGGGTCGGCGAGCCAATCAGTCGGCGGCGGGGGTGGCGGGGCGAGCCGTTCAAGCGCAGCGGCGATCCGCTCCAGCGCCTCCCCGTTCACGTCAGCCGACCAGCGCTGCGGCGGGAAGCGCGTAAAGCAGGCTCGCCCCGGCCACCGCCCCGGCCTTGAGCCCGGCGGCCTCGGGCACGATCCTGTCGAGGAAGAAGCGCACCGTCACGGGCTTGGTGCCAGCCAGTTCGGGCGCGGCCCCCGCTGCGACGGCGGCGGCCTGCTTCGTCAGCTGCCACCCCGCCACGCACACGGCTGCCATCGTGCAGAACGGCACGCTGCCCGCCAGACGATCATCGAGGCTGGCATCGTCGCGCATCCAGCGCGCGACATTGGCGCAGTCCCGCGCGAGTGCGCACAGAGCGAATTCCTGTGCGGTTTCGCGGGCGATGGTGTCGAACAGCGCCACCATCGCCTCCCCGCCTTCCAGCCCGAGCTTGCGGGTCACGAGATCGGCGGCCTGGATGCCGTTGGTGCCCTCATAGATCGGGGCAATGCGCGAATCGCGCCAGTGCTGGGCGGCACCGGTTTCCTCGACAAAGCCCATGCCGCCGTGGACCTGGATGCCGAGCCCCGAGACCTCTACGCCGACATCGGTGCCCCACGCCTTGATGAGCGGCACCACGATCTCGCCCCGCGCGCGTGCCGCCTCGTCGCCGAGGTTGCCGCGATCGACCTGCCCCGCGCAGTAATAGAGCAGCGCGCGCACGCCTTCGGTGAGCGCCTTCATGCGCAGGATCATGCGCCGCACGTCGGGGTGCTCGATGATCGCCACGGGGGTTTTGTCGGGCGATCCGGCACGCGCCGATTGCACCCGGTCGCGGGCGTAGGCGAGCGCCTGCTGGGTCGCCCGTTCGGCGATCTGCGCGCCCTGATTGCCGACATTGATCCGCGCGTTGTTCATCATCGTGAACATCGCGGCGAGGCCCTTGTTGGGCTGGCCGACCAGTTCACCGATGCACTCGCCATTGTCGCCGTAGCTCATCACGCAGGTCGGCGAGGCGTTGATGCCGAGCTTGTGTTCGAGGCTCACGCAGCGAAGATCGTTCTTGGGGCCGAGGCTGCCATCGGCGTTCACGTGATATTTGGGCACGACGAACAGGCTGATCCCGCGCGAACCCTCGGGCGCTTGCGGAAGGCGGGCGAGGACGAGGTGGATGATGTTGTCGGCCAGATCGTGCTCGCCCCAGGTGATGTAGATCTTCTGGCCGGTGATCCGGTATTTGCCCGCGTGCTCGCCGCTTTCGATGGGTTGTGCCGCCGAGCGCAGCGCGCCCACGTCGCTCCCGGCGGCGGGTTCGGTGAGGTTCATGGTGCCCGACCACGCGCCGCTCACCAGCTTGGGCAGATACATCGCCTGCTGCGCGGGCGAGCCGTGATGCTCCAGCGCCTCGATCGCGCCCACCGAGAGCATCGGCAGCAAGGTGAAGGCCATGTTGGCCGCGCCGAGGTTTTCGAGCACATTGCAGGCGAGCGTGAAGGGCAGGCCCTGCCCGCCGTGCGCTGCGGGCGAGGCGATGGCGTTCCAGCCCTGTTCGACATAGGCCTTGTAGGCGGCCCTGAACCCCTCCGGCAGGCGCACCACGCCGTTTTCGAGCCGCGCGCCTTCGAGGTCGCCGACACGATTGAGCGGCGCGAATTCCCCGGCCGCGAACTGGCCGACGCCTGCGACAATGGCCTCGACCAGATCGGGCTCGGCATGGGCAAAGCGTTCGCTTTGCGCCAGCTCCTCGATCCCGGCATTGACGCGGATGGCGAGCAGTTGGTCGGCGGTCGGCGGGGTGAAGGGGGTCACTTCGGGGATGTCCTCGGGGTGTGGAGAAGAGCCCGCGCACTTGGCACGGCGGGCAAAGGAATATAGCGCCCGGGCATGAGCGGCAAGAACGTTACGGAAGTGCTGCCCGCAGGGCCCGAGGGGATCGCGAAAGCGGCGCGAATCCTCGAATCGGGCGGGCTGGTGGCGGTGCCGACCGAGACCGTCTACGGTCTTGCCGCGCGCGCTGACAGCGCCGAGGCGGTGGCGCGAATCTACGCCGCCAAGGGCCGGCCGGACTTCAACCCGCTGATCGTTCATGTCCGGGGGCTGGAGCAGGCAGAGCGCCATGCTGCCTTCTCGTCCGTGGCCCGCGCGCTGGCGCTGGCGCATTGGCCTGGCCCGCTCACGCTGGTCCTGCCGCGCCGGGCCGGTGCCGGGCTGGCCGAGGCGGTCACGGCGGGCCTGCCCACCGTCGCCCTGCGCGCCCCGGCCCACCCGGCGATGCGCGCGCTGCTAGAGGCGGTGGACTTCGCGCTTGCCGCGCCCTCGGCGAACCGGTCGGGCTTCATCAGTCCGACTTGCGTTGACCACGTGCTGACCTCGCTCGACGGGCGGATCGACCTGGTGCTCGATGGCGGGCCGACCACGGCCGGGGTGGAATCGACCATCGTCGCGGTGCGTGACGATGGCGGGGTGGAGGAACTGCGCCCCGGCCCGCTCCAGATTGCCTCGCCGACAGCGAGCCGAGCGATCGAGGCCCCGGGACAGCTCGCCAGCCACTATGCACCCGGCAAGCCCGTGCGGCTGGGCGTCACGCAGGCAGGGGCGGATGAGTTCCTGATCGGATTCGGGCCGGTGGCGGGTGATGTCACGCTGTCAGTCAGCGGTGACCTCGATGTAGCCGCTGCGCGCCTCTACGCCTGCCTCCACGAGGCCGCACGCGCGCCCCATCCCCGGATCGCTGTAGCGCCGGTGCCCGAGGAGGGCGTGGGCCGCGCGATCAACGACCGGCTGCGGCGGGCAGCTGCCTAGCGCCCGTCGGGCTCGACCGGCACGCCGGGCATGATCGCCTTCATTTCGGCGCGGATCGTTTGTGCGTCCTCACAGGCAGTGTCGTTGCCACGGCCGCAGCGGTCCATCGCCCGGTCGTAATCGCGTTGAAGCTCGCCTAGTCGCTCTTCGCGCTTGCGAATTTCGCGGCCACGTTTCTCATCGGCCTCGGACTGGCTTTCTGTCGCAAGATCGACGCCCCGGCTCGCCGCCTTGACGGGCAGGGTCACGACATCGACCGCTGCCTTGGCAAGGCAGCCCTGAAGGGCCAGGGCGACAAGTGCGAGGGCTGACAGCTTGAGGGCGCGCTTCATGCCCGTCTTGTCGCGCGGTGCGTGCTCCATGGCAACTGCTATTCTGCGGGTTTCGCCGCAGAGACCGGGATCGCCGCGCTGCTCCTGCCGCCGCCGCCCGGCGCGTAGCTGCGTGTGCCCGAGCCCATCGCCTGCTCGCAGCCCGCGAGCGCGAGGCCGCTGGCGAAGAGTGCAGCCGAGGCGAGGTGCCGGGGCAGAGCGCGGGTCCGGCACTGTCTTTGCCGATAGCGCTATGGCGTATCGCGGACGTAATACGCCTAATCGGGCCGTGCAAGAGTGCGCCTCGCACCAACAAAAAGGGCCGCCCGCCAGGGCAGCCCCTCATGTCCGGTTGCAGCAGAAGAAGCCTCAGGCGTCTTCGGCGTTGTCGTAATATTGCGGGGCGTGTTCGCGCAGCACGTCGAGGATCTTGCCGAGCGCGGTCTGCTCGTCGGTTTCCTCCATCGCCGCCAGTTCGCGGGCGAGACGCGAGGATGCCGCTTCGAAGATCTGGCGTTCCGAATAGGACTGCTCCGGCTGGTCTTCGGGGCGGAACAGGTCGCGCGTCACCTCGGCGATCGACACGAGGTCGCCCGAATTGATCTTGGCTTCGTATTCCTGCGCGCGGCGCGACCACATGGTGCGCTTGACCTTGGGCTTGCCCTTAAGGGTTTCCATCGCCTGCTTGAGGGTCTTGTCGGAAGACAGCTTGCGCATACCGATGGCTTCGACCTTGTTGACCGGCACGCGGAGCGTCATGCGCTCCTTCTCGAACCGCAGCACGTAAAGTTCGAGCTGCATCCCGGCGATCTCCTCCTTCTGGAGTTCGACCACCCGGCCCACGCCGTGCTTGGGATAGACAACATAATCGCCGACGGTGAATGCGTTCGCGGTGCTTGCCATGCAAGTTCCTTTCTGTGGGCCGACCCAGCAAGGGGAGAGAGACGATCCGCCCGGCGGCGCAACCTTGTCCCTAGCGGGACGAGCGCCGGTTGTAGATCATCCGGAGGGGGTTTGCTGGTGTCTGGCCTTTCTGGTTTCAACGCCTGCGCGGGCTTTGCCACACGCGGTCAAACGAGAGTATAACACGCCTGCAACAAAATTGCGAGTCGGCGATTTTGCGCAGGCCTGCAAGGCCATGCAGGCCGAAAGATGCAGCGATCTCAGTCGCCGTCGCCGGGGGCGTCGCTGAAATACTTCTCGAACTTGTCCTTTTCGCCCTTGTGCGCATCGGCATCCTCGGGCGGGGCCTTCTGGCTGGTTATGTTGGGCCACACGGCGGAGAACTTGGTGTTGAGTTCGAGCCACTTTTCCAGCCCGTCCTCGGTGTCGGGCAGAATCGCCTCGGCCGGGCATTCCGGTTCGCACACGCCGCAATCGATGCATTCGCTGGGGTTTATGACCAGCATGTTCTCGCCTTCGTAGAAGCAGTCGACCGGGCACACTTCCACGCAGTCGGTGTACTTGCACTTGATGCAGTCTTCGGTGACGACGTAAGTCATTGCGGCTCTTTCACGAAAGGTCTTCGGAATCGTCGGGCGGGCGCGATGCCCCGAAAGGCGACGCTGCTATGGTGATTTGCGCATCAGGGTCAAGCCTGTCTTCGTCAACCTCACGATAATGCGAACGTGCCGCCGCCGGGGGGCCGCGGCGGTCGGGCAGGGCGAGCAGTTCGATCACCCGCACCCCGCCGCCGACTGCCAGCGTCAGCACATCGCCAATACGCGCCTGTTCGGAACCGCGCAGCACATGCTTTCTGTTGCGGCGCAAAGCCCGGGTTTCGATCAGCGCCAGCGCTGCCGAGCGGGTGCGGGCGAAGCGCAGGTAGACCAGCAGCCGGTCGATCCTGAGCGATGCTCGCGTGCGACCGAGGCTCATCCCTTGAGCAGGTCCGCCAGCTTGTCGAAGGCCCCGCCAGCCCGCGCCGGTCCGGTGTCCGCGGGGGGGCGGGACGGGTTCTGGCGATGGTCCGGGCCGCGCTTGCCGCCCTCACGCAGGGGCTTGCTGCGCCCCTTTTCCCCCTTGCCTTTCGGCTGGCCGCGGTTCTCCCGGGATTCCTGCGGGTGGGCGTCCTTGCGCGCCGGGCGGCGTTCCCCGCTGCGCCTTTCGCCGGTCTCGCCGCGTTCGTTGTGGGGACGGCGCGGGCGCCAGAACCAGCGGTCGGGCGCAGGCGCACCATGCGCGCCTTCGGGCAATGTTCGGGCGCGCTCACAGCGGAAGCCTGCGCTCCCCAGCAGGCGGCGGGCGTTATCGGCCTCGAGGCCGACCGACACCGCCAGGGCCAGATCGACCCGGAACGGACGATGGCGCTCTTTCGGGTGTGCCGCGAGCACCGCGCCCCGCGCCTCGAAGGCCGCGCGAAAGATCTTTTCGGCAAGATCGACGCGGATCGCCTGCGACCCGGCATAGCGGTATCCGGCGGGCAGGCGGCCCTTGGCCCAGCTGCCTTCCGCCAGAACGGGAAGCATCGCCTCCTGCACCGCGCGAGGGTCCAGCCCCAGCGCGTGCAGCAAGCGGCGCGGGGCGGGCTTGAGCAGCGGCGCATCGAAAATGTCGAGCGCACCGAAGGTTATGCCCAGCTTCCTCAGATAGGGTCGCATCTCCTTGGGCAGGTTCTCGAGCCCCGCCTCCTCGCGGCTGATGACGCCGCGCGCCTCGATCAGGGTGATGATCAGGGCACGGGCCTGCGATCCGGCGGCGGGATCGCGCGCCGCCTCGGCAAGCTTGCGCAGCGGTTCGAGCGGTTCGAGCTGTTTTTCCAGCCACGCCGAAAGCCCAGCTTCGAGCGCGGCCTTCGCCGCATCGGGCAGCAGCGCCAGATCACGGGTCAGGGCAAGGCGCGGCGTGCCGAAGTGGCCCGAGCCGGGGTGGCCCGGAAAGGCGATTTCGGCGAGCGCGCGTCCTTGCCAGCGGATCGCGCCGCCCGCGATCTCCAGTTCGGCGATGCCTTGCGAAAGCAGCCACTGCGCGCGGCTCTCAAGCAGCGCGGGCAGAGCCTTCTCGCCTGCCGCCAGCAGCATCCGCCGGTCCGCGACGCCCGCCGAAGGATCGACATGGAAGCGGAAACCCTCAAGTCGACCGATGGGTTCGCCCTCGACCGTCAGGCGACCGTCAGGTTCCAATGTGACGGGTAGCGCGCTCGCGTCCTGGCCCAGCGATTTCATCAAGAGTGTCGTCCTCCGGTTGACGAACCGCTCGGTCAGGCGCGCGTGCAGCGCATCCGAGAGCTTCGCCTCGACCGCGCGCGCCCGCGCCGCCATTTCATCTCGCGCCAGCACCCAGTCGGGCCGCTGGCAAATATATGCCCAGCTGCGAATCGCCGCGATCCGCCCTTGCAGCGTGTCGATGTCGCCCTGCATCCGGTCAAGCTCGGCGATGCGCGCGGCGACGAAATCCGCGCCGAGATAGCCGCCGCTGAGGTCGTCCCACAACCGGGCGACGAAACGGGCATGGGCTTCGACCCCGAGATTGCGGAAATCGGGAAGCGAGCAGGCTTCCCAGAAGCGCCGCACGCTTCCGGCCCCGCGCACCGTATCGGCGATGGGATCGGCTGCCAGACGCTTGAGCACGGCAAGGTCGATGGCTTGGGGAGCGGGTTTCAGCACGGCCTTGTCGGGCCGCGCCTCAAGATCGGCGATCAGCTGTTCGAGCGTATCGCAACGCGGCTCGGCCTCGCGCCAGAACAGGTGGGTGAGCGGGGCGAAGCGGTGCTCCTCGATCGCATAGACCTCCTCGTCGGTGAAGGCGAGCGGCTCGCCCCCGTCGTTTGCGGCACCCTTGCCCATCCCCGAAAGCGTGCCGAAGGTGCCATCGCGCTGGTGCCGTCCTGCGCGTCCGGCGATTTGCGCCATTTCGGAGGGGGTGAGGCGGCGCTTTCTCTTTCCGTCATACTTCGACAGCGCGGCGAAGGCGACGTGGTCGAGATCAAGGTTCAGCCCCATCCCGATCGCGTCGGTGGCGACGATGTAGTCGACCTCGCCCGCCTGGAACATCGCGACCTGCTTGTTGCGCGTCTCGGGCGAGAGCGCGCCCATCACCACCGCTGCCCCGCCCCGAAAACGCCGCAGCGCCTCGGCCATGGCGTATACCTGTTCCACGCTGAAGGCGACCACGGCGCTGCGCTTGGGCAGGCGCGACAATTTGCACACGCCCGCGTGGCTGAGGGTCGAGAAGCGCGGGCGGCTGGTGATCTCGGCGCGCGGGATCAGCGCCTTGACCATCGGCTCCAGCGTCGCCGAGCCGAGGATCATCGTCTCCTCGCGCCCACGGGAGTGAAGCAGGCGGTCGGTGAAGATGTGCCCGCGTTCCGGGTCCGCGCCCAGTTGCGCCTCGTCGATGGCGACGAAGGCGCGGCTTCCCGCCATTCTCGGCATGGCTTCGGCGGTGCACAGGAAATAGCGGGCGTCGGGCGGCTCGATCCGTTCCTCGCCGGTGATGAGGGCCACCGCCTTGTCCCCCTTGATGCGGCGCACCCGGTCATAGACCTCGCGCGCCAGCAGCCGCAGGGGGAAGCCCATCATGCCGCTCGAATGCCCGCACATCCGCTCGATTGCGAGGTGCGTCTTGCCGGTGTTGGTCGGCCCGAGCACGGCGCGCACGCGGCTTTCTTCGCCGGGGCGGGAAGGTGGGGTCAGGATCACGACGGGGGGGTTCTGTCAGGCTTGCCGACGGGGGGCAAGGGCATGGGTAAGGGCATGCCCCCCCTACGCACAACACCTTATCGCGCGCGGGGCGCGCCTGGTCGCTGGTTAAGGCGGGATTTACTTTGTTCTGGCAGAAAAATGCGACAAGGATCGGGTCGAAGGGAAGCGGCCCGTATCGCCCCGCGAGGGCACCGCTTCCGGGGCAGAGATGTTGGATCACGCGCGACGACTGAACGACGGAGTCGATCCGGACGAGCCGACGCCCGGCGGCGCAGAGACTGCGGGCGTGCGCGCGCTTGCGGTCGTGCCTTCGCTTGCGCCTGCCCCGCCGCCGGTGGATGCGGAAACCGCGCGCGAACTTGCCGCCTATTTCCGCAATGCCCGCGCGCTTGCCGAACCGACCAGAGCGCAGCGTCTGCGTGGCAGGTTGTTGCAGACGGCGTCTGGCCTCGGCGCGCGCTACGAGGATTGGCGCCTTGCCGCCTCGCGCTGGTTCGACCGGCTCGATCTCGCGCCCGATCTGGCTGAGGACATCGGCAGCCGTCGCTGGCTGCGCGGCCTTGGCACGATGGTGGGGCTGGGCGCGGCGGCGCTCGCCTGCTGGCCCGATCTTACCCCGCTCGAAGCCCGGCCCGCCCTGCCGCAGTCCGACGCGGTCGCGAGCGAGCTGCGCAGCCAGATGATCCTGCCGCTGGCGCTGGGGGCCGACAGCGGCCGGCGCATGGGGCCGACCGAAGCGGTGATCCCGCTCAAGAGCGCGCCCGAGCGGCCGCAGATCCAGATGCTTGTCACTCTCGCCCCGGGCGACAGTTTTGCCTCGATGCTGCGCCGTGCGGGCGTGGCGGCGGGCGATATCGACCGCGCCGCCGCGCTGGTCGGGCAGGCGGTGGCGGTGGGCGACATCCAGCCCGGCACGCAGATGGACCTCGTGCTCGGCCGCCGCCCCGCGCCCGGCGAGCCGCGCCCGCTCGACAGCCTTGCCTTCCGCGCGCGCTTCGATCTGGAGCTTGAACTGACCCGCCCCGGCGTCGGCGAGGTTTCGGCGGACGGCACGCCTGTTATCCCTTCCGGTCCGCTGGCGCTGAAGCGCAACGTGATCCGCCTTGACGAGACCCCGCTGCGCCTGCGCGGGACGGTGGGGAGCAGCCTCTATCGTTCGATGCGCCAGGCCGGCGTTCCCGCAAGCGCGGTGCAGGAATACCTCAAGGCTCTCGATGCCCAGATCGACCTGGAGCGCGAGGTGCGTTCCTCGGACGAATTCGACATCATCATCGCCTATCGCCGTGCCGCCACTGGCGAGCGGCAGGCGGGCCAGTTGCTTTATGCCGGGGTGGACCGCGAGGGCAAGTCGCGCACCCAGCTGATGCGCTGGGGCGGCGAGGGCCGCTTCTACGAAGCCTCGGGCGTGGGCGAACAGCGCCGCGGGCTGCTCGCGCCGGTGCCGGGGGCGGTCATCTCGAACTTCGGGATGCGGCGCCACCCGATCCTTGGCTATACCCGGATGCACGCCGGGGTCGATTTCAAGGCGCAACACGGCACGCCGATCGTTGCCGTGAGCGATGGCCGCGTGTCGAGCGCGGGCCGCTCGGGCGGCTGCGGCATCCAGGTGCGGCTGGAGCACGGCGGGGGCCTTTC
>Ga0208370_100161_pt1 | contig 21067 bp, 19 predicted proteins | sample Subbio12Jun_QV11_FD_184822 | JGI IMG/M metagenome (GOLD analysis project Ga0208370, IMG submission 184822) | Serpentinite rock and fluid subsurface biosphere microbial communities from McLaughlin Reserve, California, USA -CR12Jun_QV11 (SPAdes) | ecosystem: Environmental > Terrestrial > Deep...
CGGCAGCGAGGCAGGAGCCGAGCGCCGCGCGTGAGGGCAGGACGCCCGATCGCGCGGAAAGCAGGTGGCCCGATCCGCCGACAGGCTCGCCGCTCCGAGCCCGATCCGATCCGCCGACAGGCTCGCCACTCCGAGACCGAGCTCGAGTCCTACCCGACCCGCCGACAGGCTCGCCCAACAGGTGTTTGTTAGCGCCGCGTGCAGGCGGCCGGGGTGACTTTGTCCACCCCCGCCGGCGGCCCCGGGACGGGTAAGCTCGGCATCCCTTCCACGCCCGGAGCCTGCCGATGCGCCGCACGCGCCTTGCCCTGGTCCTTGCCCTGATGTCCATGCCGCTCGTCCACGCCCAGTCCCCCGCCAGCCCGCCGGCGGCCGCCCCGGCCGTCGCCCCGATGCCGCCCGACCCGTGGCAGTGGCTGGAGGACGTCGAGGGGGAACGCTCGATGGACTGGGTCAAGGCCGAGAACGCCGAAACCCGCGCCGTGCTGGAGGCCGAGCCCGGCTTCGCCCGCCTCCGCGACGAGCTGCTCGCCATCCTCGATTCCGACGAGCGCATCCCCTTCGTGGTCAAGCGCGGCGACTACCTCTACAACTTCTGGCGCGACCGCGAGAACCCGGCCGGCCTGTGGCGGCGCACCACGCTCGAGGAATACCGCAAGCCGGAGCCGGCCTGGGACGTGCTGCTCGACCTCGACGCGCTCAATCGCGCCGAGAACATGAACTGGGTCTGGCGCGGCGCCAACTGCCTGCGTCCGGCCTACGACCGCTGCCTCGTCTCGCTTTCGCGAGGCGGTGCCGACGCCATCGAGATCCGCGAGTGGGACAAGAGCGACCGTGCCTTCGTCGAGGGCGGCTTCCGCCTTCCCGAGGCCAAGGGCGGCGCCGGCTGGCGCGACGCCGATCATCTGTTCGTCTTCACCGACTTCGGCCCCGGCAGCATGACCACCTCCGGCTACCCGCGGCAGGCCAAGCTGTGGCGGCGCGGCACGCCGCTCGCCGAGGCGGAACTGGTGTTCGAAGGCCGGGCCGAGGACATGTTCATCGCCGCCTTCCGCGACCACACGCCGGGCTTCGAGCGTGATTTCGTCAGCCGCACCATCGCCTTCTACAACGACGAACTGTTCCTGCGCGGCGAGGACGGCACGCTGACCCGCATCGACGCGCCCAACTCGGCCAACAAGATGCCGTTCCGCGAGTGGCTGATCCTCGAACTGCGCGAGGACTACAGCGCCGGCGGCCGCACCTTCCCGAAGGGCGCGGTGATCGCCACCCGCATCGATGCCTTCCTGGCCGGCGGCCGCGATTTCGACGTGCTGTTCGAGCCGACCCCCAGCACGGCCTTCGTCTCGCTAGCCCCGACCCGGAACCACCTCGTCCTCAACGTGCTGGAGGACGTCAAGAACCGCCTCTACGTGCTCACCCACCGCGACGGCGAGTGGAGCCGCGAGCCGCTGCACGGGGCGCCGGCCTTCGGCACGGTGTCGGTGTCGGCGGTCGATCCCGAGGAGAACGACGATTACTTCCTGACCGTCACCGGCTTCCTCACCCCGACCACGCTCAAGCTCGGCCGCATCGGCGGTACGCCGGAGCCGCTCAAGCAGCTGCCGGCCTTCTTCAACGCCGATGGGCTCGCGGTCAGCCAGCACTTCGCCACCAGCCGTGACGGCACCCGCGTGCCCTACTTCATGATCGCCCGCGAGGGCATCGAGAAGAACGGTCGCAACCCGACCTTGCTGTACGGCTACGGCGGTTTCGAGATCTCCCTCACGCCCGCCTATTCGGCTGGCGTCGGCCGCGCCTGGCTGGAGGCGGGCGGGGTCTACGTGGTCGCCAACATCCGCGGCGGCGGCGAGTACGGCCCGCGCTGGCACCAGGCCGGCCTGAAGCAGAACCGCCCGCGCGTGTTCGAGGACTTCGCGGCGGTCGCCGAGGACCTGATCGCCCGCGGCATCACCACCCCGCGCCACCTCGGCATCCAGGGAGCCAGCAACGGCGGCCTGTTGGTCGGCAACATGCTGGTCCACTACCCGCAGCTGTTCGGCGCGGTGGTCTGCCAGGTGCCCCTGCTCGACATGCGCCGCTACCACCTGCTGCTCGCCGGGGCCTCGTGGATGGCCGAGTACGGCAACCCCGACGACCCGGCGCAGTGGGCCTTCATCGAGGGCTTCTCGCCCTACCACAACGTCCGCGCCGACGGCCGCTACCCGCCGGTGCTGTTCACCACCTCGACCCGCGACGACCGCGTCCACCCGGCGCACGCCCGCAAGATGCACGCGCTGATGGAATCGAAGGGCCACGCCAGCTTCTACTACGAGAACATCGAGGGCGGCCACGGCGGTGCGGCCAACAACGCCCAGACCGCGTACATGAACGCGCTCGCCTTCACCTTCCTCAAGAAAAAGCTGTTCAACACCGCCGACGCCGAAGCCGGCCCCGTACCGACGGTGGCTGCCCAGCGTCCGCACGAGGTCCGCGCCCCGCACGGCGCGGTCCGCATCGACGAGTTCTACTGGCTGCGCGACGACACCCGCCAGAACCCCGAGATGCTCGCCCTGCTCGAGGCCGAGAACGCCTACGCCGACGCCATGCTGGCGCCGCTTTCCGGCCTGAAGCAGACGCTGTTCGACGAGATCGTCGGCCGCGTGCAGCAGGACGACTCCAGCGTGCCCTTCTTCGAGGACGGCTTCTGGTACTACACCCGTTTCGAGACCGGCAAGGACTATCCGATCGTCGCCCGCCGCAAGGGCACGATGGAGGCGCCCGAGGAGATCCTGCTCGACCAGAACGCGATGGCCGAGGGCAAGGACTTCTTCCAGGTCGGCAACTGGGAGGTCAGCCCGGACGGCCGCCTGCTGGCCTGGGCCGAGGACCTGAACGGCCGCCGCCAGTTCACCATCCGGGTCAAGGAGATCGCCACCGGCGAGGTGCTGCCCGACGTCATCACCGGCGCGGCGGCCAACATCGTCTGGGGCGACGACAACCGCACGATCTGGTACGTCGAGAACCACCCCGAGACCCTGCTCACCACCCACGTCCGCACCCGCGTGCTGGGCACGCCGGCCTCCTCCGACCGCACCGTCTACACCGAGACCGACACCAGTTTCTACCTCGGCATCGGCCGCACCCGCTCCGAGCAGTACATCTGCATCGGCGTGCAGAGCACGGTGTCCTCCGAGCAGCGCTGCACGCCGGCCGCCAACCCCGGCGAGTTCACCGTGATCGCCCCGCGCGAGCGCGACGTCGAGTACAGCGCCGACCACCACGGCGGCCGCTGGGTCATCACCACCAACTGGAACGCGCCGAACTTCCGCATCATGACCGTGGCCGAGGACGCACTCGGCAGCCGCGAGGCCTGGCAGGAACTGGTGCCGCACGCCGACGACGTGTTCATCGAGGGCGTCACCCTGTTCGACGGCTTCATGGCGATCGGCGAGCGCTCGGAAGGGCTGCGCCGCATCCGCATCCTCGAGGACGGCGGCGAGAGCACCTTCGTGAAGTCCGACGAGCCGGCCTACACCATGGCGCTGTCGGTGAACCCCATGCCCGACACGCCCTGGGTGCGCTACACCTACACCTCGCTGACCACGCCGGTCACCACCTACGAGATCAACGTCCGCACCGGCGAGCGCCGGATGCTCAAGCAGGACCCGGTGCCGGGCTTCGACCCCACGCAGTACGTGACCGAGCGGCTGTGGGTGACGGCGCGCGACGGCAAGACCCGCATCCCGGTCTCGCTGGTGTACCGCAAGGGCTTCGAGAGGAACGGCGAAGCGGCGATGCTGCAGATGGGCTACGGCGCCTACGGCATCTCGATGGACCCAACCTTCAGCCGCGCCCTGCCGAGCCTGCTCGATCGCGGCATGGTGTACGCCATCGCCCACATCCGCGGCGGCCAGGAGATGGGCCGTGCCTGGTACGACCAGGGCCGGCTGTTCAACAAGAAGAACACCTTCACCGATTTCATCGACGTCACCGCCGCGCTGGTCGAGAAGGGCTATGTCCACCCGGAGCGCGTGGCGGCGATCGGTGGCAGTGCCGGCGGCCTGCTGATGGGCGCCATCAGCAACATGGCCCCGGAGAAGTACGACGTCATCGTCTCCCTGGTGCCCTTCGTCGACGTGGTGACCACCATGCTCGATCCGAGCATCCCGCTCACCACCAACGAGTACGACGAGTGGGGCAACCCCGAGCAGCGCGAGTTCTACGAGTACATGCTGGCCTACTCGCCCTACGACAACCTCAGCGCGCAGGAGTACCCGGCGATGTTCGTCGGCACCGGCCTCTGGGATTCGCAGGTGCAGTACTGGGAGCCGGCGAAGTACGTGCAGCGGCTGCGCGCGCGCATGACCGGCGGCGGGCCGATCCTGTTCCGCGTCAACATGGAAGCCGGCCACGGCGGCAGATCGGGGCGCTTCCAGCGCTTCAAGGAGGCCGCCGAGCAGTACGCCTTCCTGCTCGACCAGCTCGGCGTGGAGAAGCGGGCGGAGTAGGTCCGTAGTGGGCTTTGCGACCGGCGATGCGGTGTCCGCTCCCACGACGTCCGTTGCTGGCGTTCGGCTTGAGGCTCGATGACTCCCAGCTCAACCACGACCCTATCGAGGGAGCGACTTTCTGGGGATCAATCGCGTCTTCTGTGGAACGAGCCAGATCCTGCCTTTGGGCCCGGAGGGCGCACTGGCCGGCGGACTGCTTGGTGCGGTGACTGGTGGACTTGTACGGAGCTGGAAAGATGGACCGGCAGAACGCATCAGAAACTGGGGAAGGAATCAATTGCCGCCGCCCCAGCCCGATCAGCCCCCACAACCACCCCGGCGCTGAGCCACGACGATGACGGACAATGGGATGGCTCGTGAGCAGCATGGCTGCTTGGTTTTTGCTCTGTCGTTGGCGGCAATCCTCATCGGGTTTCTTTTGCTGGGGCTGGACCACTTTTTTTCCTACATCCCCCACCCGCCCTTCGAATCGTTATGGCCTTATTTGTGGTTGGGGTTCGGCTTGATCCTTGGAGGCTTTTTTGCGCACGTGGTATGGTGGCAACGCTGTACGCGCAGGCAGGAGGGCTTGCCAACGCCAATGTCGTGGTGGATTGTGGAAGCTGCACCCGCAATGATTTTCGGACCGGTGGTATTTGGTTGGGCGGCGATGCAGATGGTCTATGGCGTCGCCGCGCTGGGTGCGGTATTGGCACCCAGCGAGCCGGCCACCCGCTGCTACGAGGTGATCCGGCCATGGGGATCGACGGGCGGACGGGGCGGAATAAACGATGGACGCTTGCGGGCGCTTGCGACAGACGGGCAAGGGTATGAGTTCACCTTTGGATTCCGGCACAGTTATCTCGCGGTTCCGCGAGTGGTGGTCGCCGGAGAGGTGGTTTGCCTTTCCGGTCGCGAATCCTGGTTCGGCATGGTCGTCGAGAGGGTCGAGCGTGCAGAGGCGCCGGGACCGGTGCCGCTTGGCTGATGGCCATCGTCACCGCGGATGGGCAGTCGATTCGCTGGCAGGGCGCGCGTCCGCACTTGCGATGGGCCGACGCCTGCCCGCACCGCTCAACCTTCAAACCGCTCGCCGATCGATTCCAGCAGCCGCCGACCATGCAGCACCGCCAGCACTTCGACTTGCTCGGGTCGGACCTCGTAGATCACCCGATAGCTGTACAGGAAGCGCTCGCGCACCTGCGCGTCGCCCAGTTCTGGCACGACACGCCCCGCCAGCGGATGGGTAGCGATCACCTCGCCCAGCTCGAACAGCCCCTCCACCACCCGTTGCGCGTGGTGCAGGGAATCACGGCCGATGAACTGGGCGATGCCGTCGAGGTCGTCGAGTGCTTCGCCCGACCAGATCAGTGCGGCAGCCATCGCGCCAAGCGCTCACGCGCCTGTTCGGTGGTGTAGCTCCGCCCTTCGGTGATATCGGCACGGCCACGCCGGATCTTCTCCAGCACGTACACGTGGTACTGGATGTCTTCGAGCGTGGCGTCGTCCGGCAACTGCGTCAGCAACTGCGCGACTTCTTGTTTGGCGGTTACGGGTGGGCTCATGGCGGCATTCCTCGGGCTCGGCGGCATTCTACTCGCTCCCTCAAGCCCGCCCCAGCGCCGCCGCTTCGCGGGCCAGCCGCTCGATGCGTGCCCAGTCGCCGGCGGCGATGGCGTCCTTCGGCAGCATCCAGGAGCCGCCGACGCAGGCCACGTTGGGCAGGGCGAGCAGAGCGGTCGCGCTCGTCGCGTCGATGCCACCGGTGGGGCAGAAGCGCGCCTGCGGGAAGGGCCCGGCGAAGGCGCGCAGGGCCGCCACGCCGCCGCTGGCGACGGCCGGGAAGAACTTGAAATGCCGCTGGCCGCGTTCCAGGCCCTGCATCAGTTCGCTGGCGGTGGCCACGCCGGGCAGCCAGGGCAGGCCGGATGCCGCGGCGGCGGCCCACAGGGCCGGGGTGGTGCCGGGGCTGACGGCGAAGTGGCCACCGGCGGTGGCCACGGCGTCGAAATCGGCCGCGACCAGCACCGTGCCGGCCCCGGGTAGCGCGCCCGGCACCTCGCCGGCGATGCGCCGGATCGCCTCCAGCGCCACCGGCGTGCGCAGGGTGATCTCCAGCACCGGCAGGCCGCCGGCGAGCAGCGCGCGGGCGAGCGGCACGGCCTGCTCGATGGCGTCGATGACGATCACCGGCAGCACCGGGGCGCGGCCGAGCAGGGCGTCGAGCCGCCCGGCCGGGTCGGCGTCGAGTTCGCGGGCAGCGGCGGGTGCAGCGGGTGCGGCGGGGCGGGTGGTCGGCATGGCGGGCTTCAGGGGTCGAGGCTGCCGAACAGCGCGCAGGCACCGGCTTCGGCCGAGGGCGAATGCTGCCGGAGCAGGGCGAAAAGCTCGCGGCCGACGCCGGTCTGGTTGGCCGCGAGGTCGATCGCCGCGGCCTCGCGCGCGGCCCATTCGGCCTCGGACAGCGCCACGTCGAGCCACCCGGCCTCGGCATCGATGGTGATGATGTCGCCGTCGCGCAGTTTCGCGATCGGCCCGCCGGTGGCGGCCTCGGGCACCAGGTGGATCGCCGCCAGCACCTTGCCCGAGGCCCCGCTCATGCGGCCGTCGGTGAGCAGGGCGACGCGCTGGCCGCGGTCCTGCAGCACCGCCAGCGTGGGGGTGAGCTTGTGCAGCTCCGGCATGCCGTTGGCGCGCGGCCCCTGGCCGCGCAACACGGCGACGAAATCGCCCTCCAGCCGGCCGGCGCGGAAGGCGGCGAGCAGGGCCTCCTGCGAGTCGAAGATCCGTGCCGGTGCGGTGATGTGGCGATGCGCCGGGGCCACCGCCGAGAGTTTGGCGATGGCCCGGCCGAGCCGGCCGCCGAGCAGGCGCAGCCCGCCTTCCGGGTCGAAGGGAGCGGCCAGCGGCCGCAGCACCTCGTCGTCGCCGCTCGCCGCCGGTGGTTCGCGCCAGTCGAGCCGGCCGCCGTCGAGCACCGGCACCTTCGCCTGCTGGCGCAGGTCGCCGCCGTGCACGCAGGCGAGGTCGGCGTGCAGCAGGCCGCCGTCGAGCAGTTCGCGGATCACGAAGCCGAGGCCGCCAGCGGCGTGGAAGTGGTTCACGTCGGCCTGGCCGTTCGGGTAGATGCGCGCCAACAGCGGCGTGGCGCGGGCCAGCTCGTCGAGGTCGTCCCAGTCGATGTGCAGGCCGGCGATGCGGGCGATGGCGGGCAGGTGGATGGCGTGGTTGGTCGAACCGCCGGTGGCGGCGAGGCCGACCATGGCGTTGACGATGGCCTTCTCGTCGACCACGTGGCCGATCGGCCGCCAGTCCCCGCCCAGCGCGGTGATGCGCAGGGCCTGCTCGGTGGCGGCGACGGTGAGCGCATCGCGCAGCGTGGTGCCCGGGTTCACGAAGGCTGCGCCCGGCAGGTGCAGGCCCATCACCTCCATCAGCATCTGGTTGCTGTTGGCGGTGCCGTAGAAGGTGCAGGTGCCGGGCGCGTGGTAGCTCGCGGCCTCGGCGGCCAGCAGTTCCTCGCGCGTGGCCCGGCCTTCGGCGTGGCGCTGGCGCACCGCCGCCTTCTCGCGGTTCGGCAGCCCCGAGGGCATCGGCCCGGCCGGCACGAAGATGACCGGGAGATGCCCGAAGGCGAGCGCGCCCATCAGCATGCCGGGCACGATCTTGTCGCAGACGCCGAGCATCAGCGCGGCGTCGAACAGGTCGTGCGAGAGCGCCACCGCCGTGGCCTGGGCGATGGTGTCGCGCGACCACAGGGACAATTCCATGCCGGTGCGGCCCTGGGTGACGCCGTCGCACATCGCCGGTACGCCGCCGGCCACCTGCGCGGTGCCGCCGGCATTGCGCGCGGCCATCTTGATCAGCTCGGGGTAGGTGGCGAAGGGCTGGTGCGCCGAGAGCATGTCGTTGTAGGCGGTGACGATGCCGAGGTTGGGCTTCGCCTGGCCCTGCAGGGCGGCCTTGTCGGTGCCAGCGGCGGCGAAGCCGTGGGCGAGGTTGCCGCAGGACAGCCGTGTCCGCGCCGGGCCGTCGCTGCGCGCGGCGGCGATGCGCGCGAGGTAGGCGCGGCGCGTCGGCGCGCTGCGTTCGCGGATGCGTTCGGTGACGCGTTCGACGACGGGGTGCAGGGGCATCAGGGGCTCCAGTGGATGGCGAGGTCGGGCGCGGCGGCGAGCAGGGCCTGCACCGGCGCGTCGAGGGCGGGCCGTGTGCGCGCCGCCTCCAGCACGCCGCGCTTGGCCTCGCCGGTGATCACGAGCAGCAGCGCATGGCTGGCGATCAGCCGCGAGAGCGTGAGCGAGACGCGCGGCACCGGGGCCGCGGGCGGCAGCGGATCGGGCGTGACCGCGACCACCGGTTCGTGCCCGCCGGGATCGAGCGCGGCAGGCGGCGTGCTGCGTGGGAACAGCGAGGCGACGTGGGCGTCGCTGCCCATGCCGAGCAGCACGGCATCGAAGGCGCGGTGCCGGAGCGGCGCGAGGCTGGCCTCGGCGCTGTGCAGGCGCGAGTCGCTGACGGCGGCGCTGCCGATCGGCAAGGCCGCCGGGGTCGCGAATCCACCGGCATCGGCCCGCGCCGGAACCAGGGGCAGGATGCGGACCCCCGCCGCCGCGGCGAAGGCCTCGGCCAGCGCCCGCTCGTTGCGCAGCGGGTGCCCGGCCGGCACCCAGCGCTCGTCGCTGGCGACGATCTGCACCTTGGTCCAGTCGAGGGGCATCGCGGCGAAGCTCCGGTACGCCGCGAGCGGCGTGCTGCCGCCGGCCAGCGCCAGCCAGGCCTCGCCGCGGGCGGCGATGCCGGCCGAGGCGGCCTCGGCGAGTTGCGCCGCCACCGCCTCGGCCAGCGCCCCGGCATCGGCATGGACGTGCAGGCGCAGCGGACTCATGCCGGATCCTCGTCGTGCCATCGGTGGCCGTGGCGTTCCAGCAGTTCCGCCGCCGCCGCCGGGCCGTCGCTGCCGGCCGGGTAGGGCCGGGGTGGCAGGTCGAGCACGTCCCAGCCCTCGCGGATGCGGTCGATCCAGGCCCAGGCCGCCTCGACCTCGTCGCGGCGCACGAACAGCGTGCCGCGGCCCTGCAGGGCATCGAGGTAGAGCCGCTCGTAGGCGATCCGCCGTCGGCTGTGGGCGAAGGCGTCGCGGGTGTCGAGATCGAGCGCCACCTGCGAGAGGGCGAGGCCGTCGCGATCGAGGCCCGGCGTCTTGTGCATCAGCGTGAGCGCGATGCGTTCCTCGGGTTGCAGGCGGATCCGCAAGGTGTTCGGCTGCGGCCGCGCACCGGGGCCGCGGAAGATGGAATGCGGCACCGCCCGCATCCGCACCAGGACCTCGGTGCAGCGCCGGCGCAGGCGCTTGCCGGTGCGCAGGTAGAAGGGCACCCCGCTCCAGCGCCAGTTGTCGATGTGGGCGCGCAGGGCGACGAAGCTCTCGGTGCGGCTCGCCCGCCCCAGTTCCTCGGCGTAGCCGGGCAGCGGCCGGCCGTCCTGCATGCCGGCCACGTACTGGCCGGCCACGGCGTCGCGGGCCACATCCGCGCCTTCGATCGGCCGCAGCGAGCGCAGCACCTTGACCTTCTCGTTGCGCACCGCCGAGGGATCGAAGTGCGAGGGCGGCTCCATCGCGACCAGCGCCAGCAGCTGCAGCAGGTGGTTCTGCACCATGTCGCGCAGCGCGCCGCTGCCGTCGTAGTAGCCGCCGCGGCCTTCCAGCCCGACTGTCTCGGCCACCGTGATCTGCACCTGCTCGACGAAGCGGGCGTTCCACAGCGGCTCCAGCAGGGCGTTGCCGAAACGCAGGGCGAGCAGGTTCTGCACGCCCTCCTTGCCGAGGTAGTGGTCGACCCGGAACACCGCCGCCTCGCCGAACACCCGCGCCACCGCCGCGTTGATGGCGTTCGAGCTGGCGAGGTCGTGGCCGATCGGTTTCTCCAGCATCACCCGCACCCCGGCGTCGGCCAGGCCGGCCGCGCCGAGCGCCGCGCACACCGGCCCGTAGCCCGACGGGGCGATGGAGAGGTGCACCAGTACGTCGCCCGCGCCGCGCAGCGCGGTGATACGGGCGACCAACGCCGCCAGCGATTCGGGGCGGGTGAAGTCGGCCGGCTGGTAGTGGCAGCGGGCGAGCAGGCGCGCCAAGGCCGCGGCGTCCGCTTCCACCGCCGCCGAGCCCTGCACCGCCGCCGCCAGCAGCGCCGGGAAGTCGACCTCCTCGGCGGCGCTGCCGAGCAGGCGCAGGGTCGGCGGCAGCAGCCCGTCGCGCTCCAGCGCGTACAGCGCCGGCAGCAGCATGCGCCGCGCCAGGTCGCCGGTGGCACCGAACAGCACGAGCAGGGAGGCGTCCTGGGGCATGGTGCTTCCGTGGGGAGCGGGCCCACAGCCTACTGCGGCCACGCGGCGGTGTCCGCCGCGCCGGCCCCGGCGGGCTGGCTATACTCGTCACAGGCCCGACCGAATCCCCGCCATGCCCCTGCGTCGTCTGCTCTTGTCCTCACTCGTCCTCGCCGCGCTGCTGCTCGCGGCCTGCGGCAACAAGGGCGACCTGGTGCGGCCGACGCCGGTCGCGGCCGCGGAGCCCACGGCGGTCGCGGAGCCTGCGCCGGAATGAGCAGCGCCGCACCGCGCCGGCGTTTCACCAAGATGCATGGTGCCGGCAACGATTTCGTGCTGCTCGACCTGCGCGACGGCACGCCGCCGCCTTCGCCCGCCGAGCTCGTGCGCATGGCCGACCGCCACCGCGGCATCGGCTTCGACCAGCTCCTCGCCCTCGGCCCGCCGGCCACGCCGGGCGCGCTCGCCGCCTACCGGATCTGGAACGCCGACGGCAGCCCCGCCGGCCAGTGCGGCAACGGCGCCCGCTGCGTGGCCGCCTGGTTGCGCCGCGAGGGCAGCGCCACCGCCCCGCGCTTCCGGCTCGATGGCCCGGCCGGGACGGTCGAGGCCGAGGCCCTGGACGACGGCGGTTTCGCCCTCGACATGGGGCGGCCGCGCTTCGCCCCGGCCGAGGTGCCGCTGCGGCTCGACGGCCCCGGTCCGGAGCACACCCTCGATTCGCCCTGGGGCGAGCTGCGTTTCGGTGCGGTCTCGATGGGCAATCCGCATGCCGTGCTCGAGGTCGCCGATCCCGCCGCCATCGACCACGCCGGCATCGCCCGCTGGCTGCAGGCGCAGGCGGTCTTCTCCGAGGGGGTCAACGTCGGCTTCGCCCGGGTGCTGGACGCCGGCCACATCGCCTTGCGGGTCCACGAGCGCGGGGTCGGCGAGACCCTGGCCTGCGGCAGCGGCGCCTGCGCCGCGGTGGCGGTGCTGGCGCGGCGCGGCCGCGTCGGACGCCGCGTGGCGGTCGACCTGCCGGGCGGCCGCCTGTGCATCGACTGGCCGGCCGACGATGCTCCGCTGCGGATGAGCGGCCCGGCGGTTTTCGTGTTCGAGGGAGAATGGCTGCCATGAGCGATGACCGCGGCACGCGCCACGAGGCGCACGAGATGGCGCAGTGGCTGCGCCGCCACCCGCGTTTCCTGGAGCAGTTCCCCGACCTCGCGGTGACCCTGGTGGTGCCGAAGGACGGCGGTGCCAGCGCCTCGCTCGCCGGCTACCAGCTGGAGGTGCTGCGCGAGAAGAACCGCGAGCTCACCCGCCGCCTGCACGAGCTCGGCGAGAACGCCCAGCTCAACGAGCGGCTGGCCGTGCGCACCCACCAGCTCACCCTCGCCCTGATGCGCGCCGGCACGCCGGCCGACACCCTGCGGACGATGGTGGCGGTGCTCGGCGAGGACTTCGCCGGCGATGCCGTGCGCGTGCTGGTGCCGGTCGGCCCGGCCACCCCGGCAGCACTCGCGGTCGCGCTCGGCGCATTGGACGGCGCGCCCTGGCTGCTCGCCCTGCCGGCCGCGGACCCGCGCCTCGCCGCCGTGGCCGGCTTGCTGGAGGCGGGCGAGCCGCAGTGCGGGCGACCGGGCCCCGAGCGCCAGGCCCTGCTGTTCGGCAGCGCCGGCGAGCGCGCCGCCTCGGCCGCCCTGCTGCCGGTGGCCGGGCTCGGCCTCGTCGCCATCGGCAGCGCCGACCCCAACCGCTTCTACCCCGGCATGGGCACCCTGTTCCTGCGCATGATGGCCGAGGCCCTGGCCACCGCGCTGGCGCGGGGCTGAGGACCTTCGGGGCATGGCCGGGCCGGGCAGCGCGGTGGTGGCGGACGACGCCCTCGACGCCGGGCTGGCCGCCTTCCTCGCCCATCTCGACATCGAGCGGCAGGCCTCGCCGCACACGCTTGCCGCCTACCGCCGCGACCTCGGCGCGCTCCGCGACTGGCTCTCGGCCCGCGGCCTCGGGCAATGGTCGGGGCTCGATGCCGCCGCCCTGCGCGCCTTCGTCGCCGACGAGCACGCCCGCGGCCTCGCCCCGGCCAGCGTGCAGCGCCGGCTCTCGGCCTGCCGGGCGCTGCTGCGCTGGCTGCAAAAGCACGGCGTGCTGGCCGTCGACCCGAGCGCCGGCCTGCGCGGGCCGCGCTCGCCGCGCCGGCTGCCGCAGGTGCTCGACGCCGACGAGATGGGCCAGCTGGTCGAGGTGCCGGTGGACGGCCCGCTCGGCCTGCGCGACCGCGCCATGCTGGAGCTGTTCTACTCCTCGGGCCTGCGGGTCTCGGAGCTGTGCGCGCTGCGTCGCGTCGACCTCGACCTCGCCGGCGGCGAGGTGCGGGTGCTCGGCAAGGGCCGCAAGACCCGCATCGTGCCGGTCGGCCGGCATGCCCGCGAGGCGCTGGCGGCCTACCTCGCCCAGCAGCCGGCGGCAGCGGCGGCGCCGTTGTTCCCCGGCCGCGACGGCGGGCCGATCACGCCGCGCGCGGTGCAGAAGCGCGTGCGCGAACTGGCTGCTCGCCAGGGCGTGTGGAAGCGCGTGCACCCGCACCTGCTGCGGCACAGCTTCGCCAGCCACGTGCTGGAAAGTTCGGGCGACCTGCGCGGCGTGCAGGAGCTGCTGGGCCACGCCAGCATCGCCACCACGCAGATCTACACCCACCTCGACTTCCAGCACCTCGCCCGCGTCTACGACGGTGCCCACCCGCGGGCGAAGCGCCGCCGGTGAAGCGGCCGATGCGATTGATTTTTTCGTGAGGGGGGGGGTAGCCTGCAAGCGCTTTTGAAGCCCATCCCCAACTGCCGTTTCGAGGAGAGCTGTCATGAAGGTGTTGTCGTGGCTGCGAATCGCGTCCGTCGTGTCCGTCGTGATGCTGTCCTTGCCGCTCGCGGCCCAGATTGACACGCTGCGGGCGGTGTCCTGCGATGCCTGCAGCGAGCAGCAACGCATCCAGGAGGTCACCGCCGTCGCAGCATCGCCCGGTGGGAGCCAGGTTTACGTGATCGATGCCGCTGCCGCGTCCCTCCGTCTGTACGACGTCTGGATCGACAAGGAGCCGGGCTTGTTCCACGTCACAGTGAGAGAAGCACCGGTCCCGGCCACGGCCGCCGCGGCGTTCGCGGAGGTGCTCCAGCGCATACCGATGATCAAGGGGGGCAGCATGACTATGCACCTGGTGCCTTCGGGCTGCGTCAGCGAGGGCACCAGTTTCGCGGCCAACCATGTCTCCGACGAAACCTGTCGGTCACACACCTACGGGACGGTCCGGAACTCGTTCCAGAACTCCGCACAAGGCTGGGTCAGGGGGCCCTTGCAGCAGGCGCTGACCTTGGCGCTGACGCGGACCCCGCAGGGTCCGCGGGTCGTCCGCGTCGTGGTCCGCACGCCGGATGGTTCGACCATCGATATCGATGCCACCATAGGCATCGACATACAGGGCAATCTGATCCTGACCGAGGTGCGTACCGTCCGTGCCCACGCCAACGGCATCGATCTGCCCTTGCGGGCGAGTGACCTTCGCGGGCGGACCTTCACTTCGACCGGCGCAGCCATGTTCGCCGATTTCCGCAGGATGTTCAGCAACTGGAGCGTGGACAGCGGTTCCAAATGTTCCACCAGGCAACGCATCGTCTGCCCGCCCGATCCCGGCGCACCTTGCATCAGCTACATCACGTGCGAGCCGCCGCCTCCGTAAGGGTCGCATCGCAGGGCCTTGGCCCGCTTCCGCTCGATCGGACCCCGGATGGGATCCGATCGAGCGACCCTGAGGCCGCTCAGCGGGCGGCGAGGGTGGGCTGCCGCAGCACTTCCGGCAGTTGCCGCGACCAGCGCGAGAAGGCGCGGTCGGCATCCTGCCAGATGCCGACCCGCGGCATGCCGTCGGCCAGGCTGCTGCTGTAGCGGTCGGCGAGTTCGCCGACGGCGCGACCGTCGCGCTCCAGCTGCAGGCGCACGCTGGCCCCGCCGGCGTACACCGACTGGGAGGACAGGCCGGGCTGGCGCTGGTGGTCGGCGAAGGTTGGCCGGCTGGAGGCCAGCCCCTCGAGGGTGGGGCGCACCACCAGCACGCCGGGGCCGGGCGCGGCGACCAGCTCGAATCCGTCGTCGAGGCCGCGCCGCAAGGCTTGGGTGAGGGCCTCGGCGCGGGCCTTGGCATCGCGCGGGCGGACCGGTCGCGGCTCGCCGCTGCGCAAGGCGAAGCGGTGCGCCGGCGGTTCCGGCAGGGCCAGCGCGACCTCGGCGACGTGCACCTGGCGCACCCCCTGCAGGGCGGCGGGGTCGTCGATGCGGACGCTGTCGAAGGCGAGGGCCGCGGCGGGCAGGGCGGCCAGGGCGAGGCTCAGGACGGTGCGCATGGCGGTTCTCCGCGGTGGCGATGATCCCGAGCATAGCCCCGGCGCGTCGAGCCGGCGTCAGTGCCACAGCGGGCGTTCAGCCGCGGCTCGACTGCCTGAATCGGCCGCGCCGCGGGCGGGCTTGCGCCGCCGTCCGCCGGCCCCATTTCCGGCCATGTCCCCCCGTCGGCCTGCCGCATGCAATCCCCCACCTTCCACGCCACCACCATCGTCTCCGTGCGCCGTGGCGGGCACGTCGTCGTCGCCGGCGACGGCCAAGTCACCCTCGGCCACACCGTCATGAAGGCCAATGCCCGCAAGGTGCGACGGCTCGCCAACGGCCGGGTGCTGGCCGGCTTCGCCGGCGCGGCGGCCGACGCCTTCACCCTGTTCGAGCTGTTCGAGGCCAAGCTGGAGCGCCACGGCGGCCAGTTGCTGCGCGCCGCCGTCGAACTCACCAAGGAATGGCGCACCGACCGCCGGCTCGGCAAGCTGGAGGCCCTGCTGGCGGTGGCCGATGGCGAGCACTCGCTCATCCTCTCCGGCAACGGCGACGTGATCGAGCCCGAGGACGGCCTGATCGCGATCGGCTCGGGCGGCCCCTACGCGCTGGCCGCCGCCCGCGCCCTGCTCGCCCACACCACGCTCGATGCCCGCGCCGTCGCCGAGGCGGCGCTCGCCATCGCCGGCGACATCTGCATCTACACCAACCGCCACATCAGCGTGGAGGAGCTGGGCGAACCCCGCCCCGCCACGCCGGAGTCCTGACGCCATGCCGATCCGCTTCGACACCGCCGGTGCCACCATGACCCCGCGCGAGATCGTGCAGGAACTCGACCGCCACATCGTCGGCCAGCAGGAGGCCAAGCGCGCCGTCGCCATCGCCCTGCGCAACCGCTGGCGGCGCATGCAGCTCGACCCGGCGCTGCGCGACGAGGTGATGCCGAAGAACATCCTGATGATCGGCCCGACCGGCGTCGGCAAGACCGAGATCGCGCGCCGGCTGGCGAGCCTCGCCAACGCGCCCTTCGTCAAGGTCGAGGCGACCCGCTTCACCGAGGTCGGCTACGTCGGCCGGGACGTCGAGCAGATCGTCCGCGACCTCGCCGACGTCGCCGTGGCGATGTTCCGCGAGCAGGCCAAGCAGAAGCTGCACAGCGTGGCCGAGGACCGCGCCGAGGAGCGCCTGCTCGACCTGCTGCTGCCGCGCCGCGCGCCGGCAACGGGCTTCGGTTTCGACGCCGGCGAGGCGGCCGTGCCCGCCGAGCCGCCGGCCGATGCCGAGACCCGCCAGAAGCTGCGCAAGCAGTTGCGCGAGGGTCGCCTCGACGCCCGCGAGATCGAACTGGAACTGGCCGTCGCCGCCGGACCCGGCCAGGCGCTGCCGGTGCCGCCGGGCATGGAGGAGATGGCCCAGCAGATCACCCGGATGTTCCAGGGCCTGGGCGCCGGCCGCACGCAGCGGCGCCGCCTGCGCATCGCCGAGGCCCGGCCGCTGCTCATCGAGGAGGAGGCCGGGAAGCTGGTCAACGAGGAGGAGATCCGCCAACACGCGGTCAGCGCCTGCGAGCAGCACGGCATCGTCTTCATCGACGAGATCGACAAGGTGGCGCGCCGGCAGAACACGCTCGGTGCCGACGTCTCCCGCGAGGGCGTGCAGCGCGACCTGCTGCCCCTGGTCGAGGGCTCGACCGTCAGCACCCGGCACGGGCCGGTCAGGACCGACCACATCCTGTTCATCGCCTCCGGTGCCTTCCACCTCGCCAAGCCGAGCGACCTGATCCCCGAACTGCAGGGCCGCTTCCCGATCCGGGTCGAGCTGGCGGCACTCTCGAAGGCCGACTTCGTGCGCATCCTGACCGAGCCGAAGGCGGCGCTGACCACCCAGTACCAGGCCCTGCTGGCGACCGAGGGGGTGCGCGTCGAATTCACGCCCGACGGCATCGAGCGCCTGGCCGCGTTGGCCTTCGAGCTCAACGAGCGCCAGGAGAACATCGGCGCCCGCCGCTTGCACACGGTGCTGGAGCGGCTGCTGGAGACCGCCAGCTTCGAGGCACCGGACCGCGGCGGCAGCGCGCTGCGGGTCGATGCCGGCTTCGTCGATGCGCAGTTGGGGCCGATCGCCGCCGACACCGACCTCGCGCGCTACGTGCTGTAATACCGCGATGAACCCGTCCGAACCCGGCCCCGGGCCGACCACCCATTTCGGTTTCCGCGAGGTGCCCGCGGCCGCGAAGGCCGGGCTGGTGCGCGGGGTGTTCACCTCGGTGGCCGGCCGCTACGACCGCATGAACGACTTGATGAGCCTCGGCATCCACCGGCTCTGGAAGCGCTACTTCGTGGCCACCTCCGGGGTGGCGAAGGGCGACCGCGTGCTCGACCTCGCCGGCGGCACCGGCGACATCGCCGCCCTGCTGCACGAGCGCGTCGGCGCGAGCGGCGAAGTGGTGGTCGGCGACATCAACGCCGCCATGCTGGGCGTCGGCCGCGACCGCCTGACCGACCGCGGCCTGGTGCGCGGCCTGCGCTGGGTGCAGCTGAACGCCGAGGCGCTGCCCTTCGCGGACGGCAGCTTCGACCTCGTCACCATCGCCTTCGGCCTGCGCAACGTCACCGACCAGGCCCGCGCCCTGTGCGAGATGCACCGCGTGCTGAAACTCGGTGGCCGCGCCCTGGTGCTGGAGTTCTCGGCGGTGAAGCCGGCCTGGTTCAGGCCACTCTACGACTTCCACAGCTTCGAGGTGCTGCCGCGGCTCGGGCGGCTGGTCGCCAACGACGCCGAAAGCTACCGCTACTTGGCCGAGAGCATCCGCCGGCACCCGCCGCAGGAGGAACTCGAGCGTATGATGGCCGAGGCCGGCTTCGAGCGCTGCGACCACCGCAACCTCTCCGCGGGCATCTGCGCCATCCATTCCGGTTACCGGGTCTGAACCGACCGCATGCGCCTGTTGCCCGCCCTGGCCCTCGCCGCCTTCGCCTGCATGGCCCACGCCGCCGACCGCGCCCACGACGAACACAGCTTCGCCGAGCCACGGCTGGTGCGGATCACCGCCACCGACCTCGACCTGCGCGTCGATTTCGACCAGCGCGTCCTGCGCGGCCAGGCCATCCACCGGCTGGAGTGGGCAACCCCCGCCGCCCCCGGCCCGGTGGATCTGGTGCTCGACACCCGCGAGCTCACCATCGAGCGGGTGCAGGCGCGCGCCGCCGAGGGCCGCTGGCAGCCGGTCGAATTCAGCCTGGCGGAGGCCGACCCGATCCTCGGCAGCCGGCTCAGCATCCACCTGCCGCAGCGCCTGCCGGAGGTGCGCATCCGCTACCGCAGCTCGCCCGCGGCCTCCGGCCTGCAGTGGCTGCCGCCCGCGCTCACCGCCGGCGGCCGCCAGCCGCTGCTGTTCAGCCAGTCGCAGGCCATCCACGCGCGCAGCTGGGTGCCCCTGCAGGACACGCCGGGCGTGCGCTTCACCTACACCGCGCGGATCCGCACCGCGCCCGGCCTGATGGCGCTGATGAGCGCCGACAACGACCCGGCGGCGCAGCCCGACGGCGATTTCCGCTTCACCATGCCGCAGCCGATCCCGAGCTACCTGCTGGCGCTGGCGGTCGGCGATTTCCGCTTCCGGCCGATCACCGAGCGCGGCGGCGTCTGGGCCGAGCCGGCCCTGCTGGAGCGGGCGGCGGCCGAGTTCGCCGACACCGGACGCATGATCGAGGTCGCCGAGTCGCTCTACGGCCCCTACCGCTGGGGCCGCTACGACCTCCTGGTGCTGCCGCCCAGCTTCCCGTTCGGCGGCATGGAGAATCCGCGCCTGAGCTTCATCACCCCGACCATCCTCACCGGCGACCGCTCGCTGGTGTCGCTGATCGCCCACGAACTCGCGCATTCCTGGTCGGGCAACCTCGTCACCAACGCCAGCTGGAAGGACTTCTGGCTCAACGAGGGCTTCACCACCTACGTCGAGAACCGCATCGTCGAGGCCCTGTTCGGGGCCGAGCGCGCCGCCATGGAGACCGCCATCGGCCAGGCCGCGCTGCGCGAGACCCTGGCCGGCCTGCCGCCCGAGCGCCAGGTGCTGGCCCTGCCGCCCTTCCCCGGCCGCGACCCCGAGGAGGCCCTGAACGACGTCGCCTACGTCAAGGGCCAGTGGTTCCTGCAGTTCCTCGAACAGCGCTTCGGCCGCGAGGCCTTCGATGCCTTCCTGCGGCGCTGGTTCGACGCCCACGCCTTCCAGAGCGTCACCACCGACGATTTCCTCGCCTTCCTGCGCCGCGAACTGATGGCGCGCCAGCCGGGCCGGGTCAGCGAGGCCGAACTCGCGGCCTGGATCGCCGGCCCCGGGCTGCCGCCCAGCGCGACCCCGGTGGTTTCGACCCGACTCGCCGCCGTCGACGCCGCCCGCGCCGACTGGCTGGAGCGCCGCAGCACCGCCGCCGACCTCGACACCGAAGGCTGGGTCACCCAGCAGTGGGTGCATTTCCTCGAAGACCTGCCGGCCGACATCGGTGCCGAGCGGCTGGTCGAACTCGACGCCGCCTTCCGCTTCACCGGCACGCCGAACGGCGAGATCGCCGAGCGCTGGTACCCGATCACCGTCCGCGCCGGCTACTTCGAGGCCCGCCCGGCGCTGGCCCAGTTCCTGCGCCAGGTCGGCCGGCGCAAGCTGATCCTGCCGACCTACCGTGCGCTCGCCGAGACCCCGGACGGCCTCGCCTTCGCCCGCTCGCTGTTCCAGCAGGCGGCCCCGGGCTACCACCCGATCACCCGCGCCTCGGTGCAGGCCGTTTTGGATGCCGCCGCGCGCTGAGCGCCCCCGTCGCTGGCGCGCCGCGGCGGGCGTGGCGCTGGGCCTCGCCGCGGCCGGCGTCCTGGCCTACGTCGTGCTGGGCCTCGTCCGGCCCGAGGCCGTGCTGCGCGGCGGCTACGCCCTGCTCGGCAGCCTGCTCGGGGTCGAGCGCAAGCTCGTCGAGGTCGACGGCCGCCGCTGGGCCGTGCTGGAGGCGGGGCCCGCCGACGCGCCGGTGATCGTGCTGCTGCACGGCTTCACCGGCAGCAAGGAGAACTGGCTGCCGCTGATGGCGGTGCTGGCGCGCAGCCACCGGGTGGTCGCGCCCGACCTGCCCGGCTGGGGCGAGAGCGAGCGCGTCGCCGGCGCCGACCACGGCGTGGTGGCCCAGGCCGATCGGGTGGCGCGCTGGCTCGAAAGCCGCGGCGCGCCGCCGGCCCTGCTGGCCGGGCACTCGATGGGCGGCCACATCGCCGCCCTGGTCGCTGCCCGCCATCCGGCGCAGGTGCCGCGGCTCGCCCTGATCGCCGCCGCCGGCGTGCCCTTCGCCGAGAACACCTTCACCCGCGCCGTGCTGGCCGGCGAGCACCCGTTCGCGGTCCACGACACCGCCAGCCTGCGCCAGTACCTCGGCCTGGTATTCACCGACCCGCCGCCCCTGCCCTGGCCGCTCGGCCGGGCACTCCTCCGCCAGCGCATCGCCGATGCCGACTTCGAGCACGAGGTGCTGGCCAGCCTGCGCGGCCCGGAGCGCTTCGCCGTGCAGCCGCTGCTGCCGGACATCGAGGCCCCGACCCTGCTGCTCTGGTGCGACGACGACCGGGTGATCGACCCGAACGCGGCCGCGGTGTTCGCCGCGGGGTTGCCGGAGTCCCAGCTGCGGCTGCTGCCGGGCTGCGGCCACATGCCGATGCTGGCCGCCATCCCGGCCACCGCCGCGGCGCTGCGCGAGGCGGCGGCGCTGTCGCGCTGAGGGCGCGCTGCGATTCGTGGGGCGAGTCTGTCGGCGGATCGGAGTTCGCTTGGGCTCGAGCTCGCAAGGGCGAGCCTGTCGGCGGATCGGGCCACCTGCTTTCCGCGCGATCGGGCGTCCTGCCCTCACGCGCGGCGCTCGGCTCCTGCCTCG
>Ga0208370_100162_pt1 | contig 21056 bp, 21 predicted proteins | sample Subbio12Jun_QV11_FD_184822 | JGI IMG/M metagenome (GOLD analysis project Ga0208370, IMG submission 184822) | Serpentinite rock and fluid subsurface biosphere microbial communities from McLaughlin Reserve, California, USA -CR12Jun_QV11 (SPAdes) | ecosystem: Environmental > Terrestrial > Deep...
GGCTGCATCATGCTTCGCCAAGAGGACGGGACCATCTCGGGCTACACGGGGGTTGGGCCCGACCATCCCTTATTCGGCTTTAATGTTGACGCCATTCCGACTGGGATTGTCAGCACCGTTCACGGAGGCCTGACATATAGCAAGGCCTGCGAGGTCAATCGTTTCGCGAAGGTTGCATGGGGCGAGCCAAGGGAGGAACGCTACACCGTATGCCATGTAACCAGGGTAAGGATGGTGCAGGATTACCGCACAGTCCAGACTACCGAAAATGAATTCCATGAAGATGTTTGGTGGCTGGGGTTCGACACCAATCACCCGGGAGATCTGGTTCCCGAGAACACGAGGGATCGCCGCAAGGGCGACGTCTATCGGGATCAGCACTTCGTCTACGAGAACTGCATCAAGCTTGCGCGTAAACTGAAATCGATGATGGAAGCGCAGGCGGACCATCCGGAACCTGACCATTCTCAGCGCCTCCTTCCGCCACCTACCAGCGCGAATGGTGGTGAGTGATGATCGGCCAGTTCAATGAATTCGGGGGGGACACAAGCTCGCGCTACGGCAATGGAAAGCACGCTTCTTTGCCATGGGGATACTGGTTGGTTTCGAGCGGCGATGTCCCCGGAGAACCGCCACTGGTAGACGAGGATGGGCGCACCTGGGGCTCAGTCCGTGAGGCGTTCTGGGCAGGGCGTCTTGGTCTGTGTCCGTCTCGCAGCGATCCTACGTTGGAATTCATGGCGAGCTATCTGGCCATAGTGGATCGCCGCTTTGTCGGCGAAGATGAGCGCGTAAGAGACATTTTCCAAGCCGACGGCCATCTTGCGCATTTTTTCGACGCCTTCTTAATTGCGGCCGGATTGATCACCAATCGACGCGAGCGACTTACGCACGAAGGCCGCGCAGTTCTGATGATGCTGATCGCCACCAGAAAACTTGGTGATGCCGAGAACAATGTCGGCATGGACTGGATACTGGCCAACCGGTCGAATGGCGGCCGGAAAGAGCGAGCGGATGCAGCAGACAAGGTGGAAAGAGCGGAGCGGGTTGCCGAGCGCATGCTTCACCGGTTTGCGACAGACACAATCGATGGTTTGCCAAGTGTGAAGCTGATTGGCCTCCACATCACAAATGAGATCCCAGTGCGCAGCACCCTGTGGACGATGTCATGGCCCGCTGCTGATTCCTACGCCCGCGATAAGTTCTACCTCTGGCTCGTCGAGCGAATTGATCGCTGGGACCACTGGAGCGAAATGGTGTCACGCAAAGGCGCACGGGCGCTGAGCGAGCACTTCATGAAGCTTGCTTTCTGTGATCGCGATATCAGCGCCCGAGCGACCATGCCGGAGCAAGATTAACGGCACGCTGTGACTGCGAATTCGCTCCATGGCGTCGTTCATCGTGCTGTCGCGCTATTTCAACCGGAAGCTGATCCGATGCGCCATTTACGCCCCAGCCATCCGCAGATCATGTCCTCACTCGTCTTTGTCCGCACAGCCCCAGAGCTCCAGCGTGGCTCACGAATCTCGAGTATCGCGCTGTTCACCGTAATCCGGATCGGAGAAAGCGAAGCAAGTTTTGAGCTGGTCCATGAGCGTTTCGACCCGATTCAGGATCGGGAAGCAATCATCGCCGATATCTGCCGCATCATCCCCGATAATGCCCAGCTGCTGGTTCGCCAGCCATGGTCGGAATATCTGCAATGCACCGACAATCTTGGCGCCGGCCTTCCGCTTCTCGATAATGGACGACTTGCGCGGGTGTTACCCGGCACAACACTGCTTCCGCTGTGTTGCAGCGATGACCAAATCACCGCCAGTGGAGAAGCGCTTGGCCTTGATATGCCAGGACCAGAGTCGACGCCGCTTAAATGGCATCGCCGCGCACCGCTCGAAGCTATGGCGTTGTGGTCGATCTATCTCCAGCACTTCTCGAAAAAGAGAGAAGTGCGTGAACTTACGGCAGCCTTTAAGGCATGGCACATTCTCGATAGAGTGAAGCTGGCCTCGCGGCTGTAGGCCCCGGGGGTGAGGCATACCCTAGTATTTCCAGCTCTTACCGGTGATTTCCGAACTGCGCTGGCAGGAAGACGTCTCTCGTAACGGATCGCACCGATCAATGTTCAACCGGCGTAGCTCGCGAAGGCTTAGGGAGCACTTCGTAGCTCGCATCCCCGTTCCCCTCATTTGCAAAAATGAGGGGCTTTCGCTGCAATCTGATAAAAGGTGGAGGCCCGAGCCGGAATCGAACCGGCGTATACGGATTTGCAGTCCGCTGCGTCACCACTCCGCCATCGGGCCGAGCCTCCCGGGACAACGCCCCGGCAGGAAGGCGCGCCCTAGCGATTCGGCGGCGGCTTGGCAATCTATGTTCGCGCTGGCCAACCTTTCCGCAACGGCAATCTGGACGCAGGCCGCCCGGCGAGGCAAAGCACCGGGCCATGACCATCGCCAGCCTGCTCGAACCCGTGACCGGCCAGCCCGGCCCTGCCCGCCTCGTTAATGCCGCCGATTGGATGCAGGGCCGCACGCTCTACGGCGGGGCCTCCGCGCTGGTCGCCTATACCATGGCGACCCGCGCCTTCGCCGACCTGCCGCCCTTGCGCGCCGGGCAGATCACCTTCGTCGCCCCGGTGGGCGAGGACATCGAACTGACCGCCGCGATCATCCGCCAGGGGCGCAACGTGACACAGGTCCGCTCCGAGATCCTGTGCGAGGGCCGCGTTGCCCTGTCGGCCTGCTGGCTGTTCGGAGAGGGGCGAGCGGCGAATGCCGTCCACCCTTGCGCCATGCCCGGGGACTGGCCCGGCCCGCCCGAGGACAACGCCATCGTGACCCACCAGTTCGCCCCCGCCTTCGTCGCGAACAACTTTGAGCTGCGCCACGGCCACATCAAGGGCGCGGATCGCGGCGCGAGTGTCCGGCGCTGGGCGCGGCTGACCGAGGCGCACAATCTCGATCCGGTCGCAACGCTTGTGCTGATGGGCGACGTGATGCCGCCCGGCGCGATGCGGGTGATGCAGCGGCAGGGCCCGATCAGCTCGATCAACTGGTCGTTCAACGTGCTCGATCCTGAGAGCCGGTCGCGCGATGGCTGGTATCTCGCCGAAAACGCAAGCCAGCACGCCGACAGCGGCTATTCCTCCGAACGCCTCAGGATGTGGGACGCGGACGGGCGGCAGGTGCTCGACGGGCTGCAATGCGTGGCGGTGTTCGGCTGAACACGTTGGCCGGGGCGGCGTTCGGGTTGGCGGACAGGGGCGCGGGGCGCGATTTCACGCTTCGCACGCTTGGCAGCCTCGCTAACCGGGCAAAATGATGCGACAGAGCCGGAGAGAACGGCAGCGGCGGGCAGGCGTAAAAGACATGCCGACAATCGCGGACTGATGGCCAAAAGCGGAGGTTCGGCTTGCGACCCCGTTGCCGCCGTGCCGTCTCTAGTCTCCCCGGGCTTGACCCGGGATCTCGCTTTCTTTGGGCACAGGTTAAAAAGGGACAGCGGAGCCCCGGATCATGTCAGGGGAGACGGTGGAGAGAGGCAGCTGAAGACGAACCAACCCCGCCGTCGGCACACGAAGGGTCGCGCTCGGGGACCGGACGCTGCCGGGCGCGCTACACGTCCTCGAAGTTCGGCTTGCGGCGCTCCATCTCGGCCATTACCGCTTCCACCTGGTTGCGGCTGCGCATGATCGCGTGCTGCTCGATGCTCTCCTCGAGCAGGATCGCGTCGGTTTCGCGCTCGTGCATCGCGGCCTGGAGGCGCTTGGCGGCGCGGATCGCGTGGGGGTTCCGGTTCGCGATCTGGCGGGCCAGCGCGAGCGCGCGTTCGCGGGGGTTGTCATCGACATAGGTCGCAAGGCCAAGCGCGACCGCCTCTGCCCCGTTGAACTCGCGGTTGGTGTAGATCAGTTCGCGCAGCACATCATCGCGCACCAGCCCGCGCCACAGCACATAACCGCCCATATCGGGCACAAGGCCCCACTTCATTTCCATGATCGCCATGCGGGTCTCGGGATGGACGATGCGGATGTCGGCCCCGCTGGCGATCTGAAGGCCGCCGCCGAAGCACACGCCGTGGACGGCGGCGATGACAGGCACGGGGAGCTTCCTCCACTGCATTGCCACCTGCTGCGCCCGGTTGGCGTTGCCATAGGTGCGTTCGGTGAGGCCCGGCTCGTCCTCGGGGGGCTTGCGGGCGAAATTCGACAGGTCGAGCCCGGCGCAGAAGGCCCGGCCCTCGCCCGAGAGCACCACCGCGCGCAGGCCCTTCATGCGCTGGAGCGCGTGGCCTGCCTCGATGATCCGTGCAAACATCTCCGGGTCGAGCGCGTTCATCTTGTCGGCACGCACGAAGCGGACCTCGGCGACCCCACCCTCGTCCATGGTGATGGCGACGCGGTCGTTGGCGATCGTGGTGGCGGCGGTGGCGGACATTGGCGTGATCCCTCGGAAAGCTGGGTTGGTCGCGCGAGATTGACCGATCCGCGTCACCCTGTCCAGAGCACGCACGGCGCTTCAGCCGGGGCGCATCAGGCCGGATGCGAGGGGCACCTTGAGGGCATAGCCGCGCGCCGGGTCGCCGCCGATCAGGTGCGCAAGTCCCGCCGCGCCGAGCTTGGCGCGCGCACCGGCGATCTCCTCGGGAATGGCCCCGCACACCGGGCCGATGGCGACGAGGCATACCTCGGCCAGCAACTGCCCGGCGGGGACGCTTTCGCCCGGCTGTTCGGCCAGACGCCACAGCAGGCCGAACTCGCAGGGGGAGAGGCCGAGCCAGAGGTCGTCCACCCGCCCGTCACGGTTATGGCGATCGAGTGTCAGGTCGCCCGCCTCGCGAAAGCGACCGACGACGCCGCCATTGCCCGCCTCCTCGCCGTCACCGGGGAAGTCGCGGGAAGAACGCAGCGCGTTCACAGCAGCCCTCCGGCGCGCATGGAGTAGACCGCCTCGGTGGTGAAGATCAGGTGATCGACGAGCGCGATGTCGAGCGCGCGGGCGACCTCGGAAAGGCGGCGGCTGGCAGCGATGTCGCAGCCGCTCGGTCGACAATGGCCCGAAGGATGGCTGTGGGCGAGGATGATCCCGGCCGCATCGAGGCGCAGCGCCTCGCCCAGCAGTGCCCGCAGACTGAGGCTGAGCGAGGTCATGGTGCCGATCCCGCAGGCCGCATCGCCGAGCCAGCCGCCGCGGTCATCGACGAAGATCGCGTGCCCGCGCTCCAATTGCGCCGGGGGAGCAAGCACCACGCCGCGCAGGTAGCCGATCATCGCGGCGGCGCGCTGCTCCTGCATGAGCGCGTTCTCCTCGCCGCGCGTGCGGGCGAGCGCGGCGGTCAGCACGGCGGGTTCCCCCGGCACAGGGGCATGACGGCAGGTTCAGGCATGGGGCACTCCCCGAAAATCAGTTTGGCCTAGGATCGGCTTGGCAGCACGCGCGCGAAGGGCGCGGACTGGCGCCACGCGCGATAGGGGCCGAACCGGCGTTCACGCAAGACATGGCGGACGAACCCGACGGCCAGCACCAGCAGCTGGCAGTAGGATGGACCGATGATGAGGATCGCATAGGCGAGCGGAGCCGCGCTCTCGACCATCACCCGCACCACGTGCGCGCCCACGGCCACGAGCTGGAAGCCGGCAATCCAGAGCGGATAGTTGCGGTTGGCGTTGAGCGCCACAGCCACGAACAGAACGGCGGCGAGCAGGTCCAGCATCGTGTAGACGCGGGCGGCGACCCCCTGCCATTCCGGCGGCGGATCGAGCCCCCACAGCACATACATCGGCAGCACCATCGTCGCGAGGAAGATGGCGATCAGCCAGCGCTCCGGCGCCCCGCCCCAGCGCCAGATCGCCCCTGCCAGCAGGATGCTCACCAGATGCTGGGCCGGTGCCCGGTAGGTGTTGGAGAATTCGAGCCACTCGAGCATCGGATCAGGCCCGCAGGCGCTCCGCTTCGCGCATGTGCCGGACCGGCATCGCAGCGAGATCGCTCGGCGGGATCTTGGTCGGATCGCCGGTGTCGCCGCCCGCGTGGACATGGGTGCGGGCAAGCTTGCTCAGTTCGTCGTGCACCCGCAGCAGGCTGGTCGACACGGCGAGCGCCTGGCTCTCGGCCTCGGTCAGGCGGAGCAGCGCGCGCTGGCCGGTGCTGACCTCGACCAGCGGGTTCTGACGGGCGGACAGCATCGCCTGCTTGAGCCGCGCCATAGCGATGATCGATTCATCGGCGAGAGCCTCGGCTTCGCGGACCAGCTTCTTGAGATTATGTGCATCAGCGAGAATGCGGTTATCCATCAAAATGGTCTCCTGCCGGACCGGTGCTCACCCGGTCACAGCCCCGGTTTCCACGGAGAGATAAGCCTTGCCTTCCGTCGCTGCGCTGAGGGTCATCGCGGCCGTGATCGCCAGGACCACAGAAGCCAGGATGCCCGTGGCGATCCCGATGATCGCCCCCAGCCGCATCAGGACGGCATGCTCACCATCGAGCACTCCGGGGACCACCCGGGGCTCGCCCGCCCTCAGCCACGGTGCCTGTTCGGTAAGCGGCATCGCATCGCTGAGCACAAGCTGGCCCGGATCATCCCGGCTCTTGTGTTCAGCCAGATCGGCTGCCGGGATAATCTGAGAATTCATGTATGCACCTTCGCTCAGGGGCTTGAGCAAAGCTTCATCCGCAATTCCCCCGAGGTCGCGCGCGGCCGCCAGTTCCGCCGCCTCCGGGGCAAGGGTGGCACGGTAGTTTTCGACCAGTTCGCCGAGGCTGGCGGCGGCGTAGAAGTCCTTCAGGGCGCGGATATGCTGGTTGATCCGGGTCTCGGACACGCCGAGATCCGCAGCGATCACCTTGATCGGAACACGCCGGTCGATACGCTCCATCACCGCGCGCTGTCTGTCGGTAAGCCGCCGCGCGGCACCGGACTCCATGCCCCACTCCTTCAACCGTTCATTGGCTCGTTACCCTGAAACTGACACAAACCGGACAGGAATTCTTCCGATCCGGATCAGAATGTCACGGGATCGGTCGGACGCTCTAGGCGGCCGAGCTGTTGACCCCGACCGACTGGAGGTATCGCTTGATGTTCCGCGCGGCCTGGCGGAGGCGCTGTTCGTTCTCGACCATAGCGATCCGGACATAGCCTTCGCCGTTCTCGCCATAGCCCACACCGGGCGCGACGGCGACCTGCGCCTGCGTAAGGAGCTGCTTGGAAAACTCGAGACTGCCCATTGATCGCAGCGCCGGCGGAAGCGGGGCCCAGGCGAACATCGACGCGGGCGGCGGCGGGATATCCCAGCCCGCCCGCCCGAAGGCCTCGACCATGACGTCACGGCGCTTGTGGTAGAGTTGGCGGTTGCTCTCGATGATGTCCTGCGGCCCGTTCAGCGCCGCGCAGGCGGCCGCCTGGATCGGGGTGAAGGCCCCGTAATCGAGATAGGACTTCACCCGCGTCAGCGCCGCGATCAGCTGGCGGTTGCCGACCGCAAAGCCCATCCGCCAGCCCGCCATCGAATAGGTCTTGGACATCGAGGTGAACTCGATCGCGATATCCTTGGCCCCCGGCACTTCCATGATCGAGCGGGTCGGTTTGCCGTCGAAATAAAGCTCGGAATAGGCGAGATCGGAGACGATCCAGACGTGGTTCTCCTTCGCCCATGCCACAAGTCGTTCATAGAAGGGCAGTTCGACAGTTTCGGCGGTCGGGTTCGACGGGTAGCTCACCACCAGCACCGAAGGGCGCGGCACGGTGAAATTCATCGCCCGCTCAAGCGATTCCCAGTAGTGTTCGTCGGGCGTGGTCGGCACCGAACGGATCGTCGCGCCTGCAATGATGAAGCCGAAGGTGTGGATCGGGTAGGAAGGATTGGGTGCCAGCACCACGTCGCCCGGCGCGATGATTGCGGTGGCAAGGCTCGAAAGGCCCTCCTTGGAACCCATCGTCACCACCACTTCGGTCTCGGGATCGAGGTCCACACCAAAGCGGCGGGCGTAATATCCGGCCTGAGCGCGGCGCAGGCCGGGGATGCCCTTGGACTGCGAATAGCCGTGCGCATCGGGCTTGGCCGCGACCTCGCACAGCTTGTCAATCACGTGCTGGGGCGGGGGCTGGTCGGGATTGCCCATGCCGAGATCGATGATGTCCTGACCCGCCAGCCTTGCGGCATGGCGCATGGCGTTGACCTCCGCGATCACATACGGAGGCATCCGCTTCATGCGATAGAACTGGTCATTCATCGGCTGTCATCACCTTGTCCCGGGCGGCCCCGACAAGGCCCACCCCTCCTCCCTATGCCAAACCGGCCGAGCGTGGGAAGGCGTTTTCGGCAATTGCGGCTGAGGCGGGTTGGCGGCACTATCAGGGTGCGCGCGGCGAACAAGGGACGATTTTAGACCATGGCACATGATACAGACCTGATGGCGGCAGCCGGCGAGGGGCTCAAGGGCTTCTTCGACATGCAGAGCGAGGCGATGCGCCAGATGATGCGCGGCCCGGGTGTCGAATCGCTGATGGGCAGGGGTCTGGAAACCGGCGATCTGGCCGAATGGACCGCAACGGCGGCGCAGCTTCAGCAGGTGTGGCTCGATTTCGCCACGCATCAGGCCCGGTCCGCCGCCGACAAGGCGCGCGAGGGAGGCAACCTGCTCGATCCCGCGCAGTGGCTGGTGATCTCGCAGTCGATGCTCGCCCAGATGCCCAAGGGCCTGTTCGAGGCTCAGGCCCGCTTCGCGCAGGATCAGATGCAGCTGTGGTCGGGCGTGATGCAAGGTCTTTCGGCCCCGCTGTCAGGCGGGACCAGCGTCGAGGCACCCGACCTCGCCGCCCTGCCCAAGAGCGACCGCCGCTTTGCCGACCCGGCATGGCGCGAGCATCCCGCCTTCGTGCTGATCCACCAGACCTACCTGATGCTCGCCGATTATTTCCGGCTGGCGGTCAGGGGGATGGAGGGGCTCGACCCGGCCAAGCGCCAGCAGCTCGAATTCGCCGTTTCGGCCTTGGCCGAGGCGATGAGCCCAGACAATTTCCTCGCGCTCAATCCGGTGGTGCTCAGGCGCACGATCGAGACCAGAGGCACGAATCTGGTGCGCGGGATGCAGCACCTCGTGAACGACTTGAAGCGCGGCCAGCTTACCCATACCGACCCGGAGGCTTTCAGGCTCGGCGAAAATCTTGCCGCAACGCCCGGCAAGGTGGTGCATGAAACGCCGCTCTACCAGCTGATCCAATACACACCTTCGACCGAAACGGTGCTCGAGGTGCCGCTGGTGATCTTCCCGCCGTGGATCAACCGCTTCTACATCCTCGACCTGTCCCCGAAGAAGAGCTTCATCAAGTGGGCGGTCGATCAAGGCATCACGGTGTTGGTGGTGAGCTGGAAATCGGCCGACGAGACCTTGGCCGACGTGGTGTGGGACGATTACATCCGCGCCCAGATCGCGGTGATCGATCATGTGCGGGCGCGGCTCTGCGTGCCCCACGTCCATACCATCGGCTATTGCGTGGCCGGCACGACGCTGGCGGCGACGCTGGCGGTGCTGGCGCGGCGGGGCGAGGCAGACAAGGTCAAGTCCGCCACCTTCTTCACCGCTCAGGTGGATTTCGAGCGGGCCGGGGACCTCAAGCATTTCATCGACGAGGGCCAGCTCGAGATGATCGGGCAATTGTCGCCCCAAGGCTATCTCGACGGACGTTACCTCGCCGCGACCTTCAACGCGCTGCGCGGGCGCGACCTTATCTGGAACTACGTCGTCAACAATTACCTGCTCGGCGAGGATTACCCCGCCTTCGACTTGCTCCACTGGAACGGCGACGTCACCAATCTGCCCTCCAAGTGGCACAACGCCTATCTGCGCGATCTCTACCGCGACAACAAGCTGGTGGTGCCCGACGCGCTGGAAGCCGACAGCACGCCGATCGATCTCACCCGCGTCGCCACCCCCAGCTTCGTGCAGGCGGGCCGCGAAGATCACATCGCCCCGGCCGAAAGCGTGTGGCGCATCACGGAGCACTTCGCCGGTCCGATCGAATTCCTGCTGGCAGGCTCCGGGCACATCGCCGGGGTGGTCAATCCGCCCGCTGCGGGCAAGTATCAGTACTGGGTGGGCGATAGCGCCGCGTCCAGTCTCAATGACTTCGTGGCAGGCGCGACCGAGCATCCGGGCAGCTGGTGGCCGCACTGGCTCGAATGGCTCCACCGCCAGTCTGACAGCCGCATCCCCGCGACCGGCAAGCGCATCCCCGGCAGCGAAGGCGACACCGTGATCGAGGACGCACCGGGGCGCTATGTCATGACGCGCTGAGAAGGCTTCTTTCGCGCTGCGCTGGTTCAAATATATGAATTCAAGTGTTTTCGATGATTTTTGTGCACTGCACAAAAACGCTTGACTTCGCATCCGCGTTGACTATTTTGTGCAGTGCAACATGAAGCGAGGTCGCCATGCCCGAAGTCGAAAACACCGTTGGTGAAGCAAAGGCCGCTCCTGAAGCTGCGGTCGCCAAAATCGATGCCGCTGCCCAAAAGGCCTATGCTGAAGCCTCCGCCAAGGTTGCCGCGGCTCCGGCCGTGACGGCACCGGCCCCCAAGCCTGCCGCCGCGCCCAAGAAGGCCGCGCTCGCCCCCAAGGCTGCGCCGACCGCGAAGGCCGCCGCCAAGACCGCCAAGAAGGCGGCACCCAAAACTGCCACGCCCCCGGTCAAGAAGCCCGTGCTGGCCAAGAAGGCTGCCAAGCCCGCCGCCGCCGCGCCGAAGACCAATCCCGTCATCAAGCTCAAGGACACTATCATGGAAACCGCCAAGAACACCGACATCGCCGCCACCGCCAAGGAAATGCTGGCCGACGTGCAGGCCCGCGCCAAGGAAACCTACGGCAAGGGCACCGAGCTCGCCACCGAAGCGACCGAGTTCACCAAGGCCAACGTTGAAGCCGTCGTCGAAAGCGGCAAGATCTTCTTCGCCGGCGCGCAGGAACTGCTCAAGGACAACGTCGAGACCGGCAAGACCGTGATCGAGACTGTCACCGAAGACGCCAAGAAGATGGCCGCCGTCAAGTCGCCGACCGAACTCATGCAGCTCCAGGGCGAAATCGCCCGTCGCAACTTCGACGCGATGGTCGCCTATGGCTCGAAGCGCACCGAAGCCTGGGTGAAGCTTTACAACGACGCCTTCGCCCCGATCTCGAACCGCGTCAGCGTCGCGGTCGAGAAGGTCAAGGCCGCCGCGTAAGCGGATCACAAGTTCCTGGACCGGGCCTCTCTCCTCTCTCTCCCAACCCGGTCCACGAGAGCGCGCCGCAAGGCGCAAGGCCGACCAGACCCGCGTCTGGTCGGCCTTTTTATTGTGCGCGGCTCCCGCCCGAAACAATTCCACGCAAGCGCTTGCACCTCGGCAGGCGAATCCCATAATGGAAGCCTATGCGCATCCCCGCCCTCTCCGATCGCGCCGCTGGCGGCGTGCTGCCCGTGTCGCAGGCCATGCCCCTGCGCGCCGCCGAAGATGACGAGGGCGGCCCGGACAAGGACAGGGACGGCGGCGGGCAGGGTCAGGTCGGCATCGCCACCAAGACCCGCGCCAAACCCAAGAAACCGAGCCAGTACAAGGTGCTGATGCTCAACGATGATTACACCCCGATGGAATTCGTGGTGCTGGTGCTCAAGCGCTTCTTCAGCATGGATCTGGAACAGGCCACCCGCGTCATGCTCCACGTCCACCAGCGCGGCGTCGGCGTGTGCGGCATTTTCACCTACGAGGTCGCCGAAACCAAGGTGAACCAGGTGATGGACTTCGCCCGCCAGAACCAGCACCCGCTGCAATGCACGCTCGAAAAGGCGTGAGGCAGGCGCACCACCCGCAGCCCGATCCGGTGCTGCCGGGGCAGGAAAGCGTCTGGGATTACCCCCGCCCCGCCATTGCCGAGCCGACGGCGCGCCACATCCGCATCGTCCACGCGGGTATCGTGCTGGCCGAAACCCGCGCCGCGTGGCGCACGCTCGAAACGTCGCACCCGCCGACCTATTACCTGCCACCTGCCGACATCGCGATGGCGCACCTGGTGCCCAATCCGGCGCGCTCGCTGTGCGAATGGAAGGGGCAGGCGGTCTATTGGGACGTGGTGATCGGCCGCGAAAGGATCACCGCAGCAGGCTGGTCCTACCCATCGCCCACCCCCTCCTTCGCCGGAATCGCCGGGCACGTCGCCTTCTACGCCGCGCCCTTCGACAGCGTGACGATGGACGGCGAAGAGGTCACGCCCCAGCCCGGCGGCTTCTACGGCGGGTGGATCACCGGGCGCGAAGCCGGGCCGTTCAAGGGCATACCGGGCAGCCGCTTCTGGTGACCTCACGGTTCGGCCCCCGCGCAGGCCGCAGCAATTGGGGACATGACGCGCGCGCGCGAAGGCGCTAGGGCATAGCGGCCCGCGCCATCGACGGAACCGAGCTTGCCGAACGTCCTTCCCAGCATCGACCGCTACATCCTGCGGCTGACGATCGTGCCGATGCTGGGCGTATTCGCGCTCGCCGCAAGCCTGCTGATGCTCGACAAGATGCTGCGCCTGTTCGATTTCGTCGCGGTCGAAGGCGGGCCGGTCACGGTCGTCTTCAAGATGCTGGGCGCGCTGATCCCCGAATATGCGAGCCTCGCGATCCCGCTGGGCCTGCTGCTGGGGGTGCTGCTGGCCTTCAGGAGGCTCGCCATCTCGTCCGAGCTGGATACGATGCGCGCGGTCGGCCTGTCCTACAACCGGTTGCTGCGGATGCCCTATGCGATCACGCTGGTGCTGGTCGCCATCAATGTGGCGCTGGTGTTCTACATCCAGCCGGTCAGCCGCTATTACTACGAGCTGATGGAATACGAGCTGCGCTCGGGCGCGCTCGGGGCCTCGATCAAGGTCGGGGAATTCACCACGCTTGCCGACCGCATGGCGCTGCGTATCGAGCAAAGCGAGGACGAGGGGCGGCGGCTGGTCGGCATCTTCGCCCGGGTCGCCAACCAGAAGGGGCAGGTGCTCTCGATCTCCGCGCGCGAGGGAGCCTTTCTCGCCACGCGCGACAATCCCGACACGATCATCCTGCGCCTGACCGAAGGCACGATCATCCAGGACACGGGCACGAAGGGCCAGACCCCGCGCGTGCTCAGCTTCAGCCGCCATGATCTGCCCATCGATCTGCCCGCGATCGAGAAGTTCCGCGCCCGCGGCGACGAGACGCGCGAATATATCCTGCCCGAACTGCTCCGCATCGGCTGGAGCCGCGACAGCACCCCCGACGCACGTGACGCCAGCGTCGCCAGCTTCAACTTCCGGCTGGTGGAGATCGTGATGATGTTCCTGATGCCGCTCTTGGCGGTGGCGCTGGCGATCCCGCCCAAGCGATCAACCAGCGCGCTGGGGGTGTTTGTCTCGATCGTGATGGTGGTCGCCTATCACAAGGTGAACCAGTATGGCGAAGATGTCGCCGCGATCGGACGAATGGACCCGGTGCTCGCCTTCTGGGTGCCCTTCGTGCTGTTCGCGGGGCTGATCCTGTGGATGTATTACCGCGTCGCCTATGTGCCGGGCGGACAGGCGATCGGAGCGCTGGAGATGGCCTTCGCGAAGCTCTCGAAGCGCATCGGCAAGCTCTTCGCCCGCCGCCAGCCGCGCACATGGCCCCCGGCTGTGGATGCGGCGGCAGAGGCTGCTCCGGCGGAGTAGGCACGCAAGGATGCAGCTCGATTTCTTCCCCTCGCGCACGCTGACGCTTTATCTGGCGAGGCTCTTCGTGGTGCGCATCCTGGCCGTGCTGGTGATGCTGGTTCTGGTGCTGCTCGCGCTCGATCTGCTGTCGGAAACCGGCGACATCCTCGCCGCCCCCGGCAACGGGCAGGCAGAGGTCCTGCGCTATGCCTCGCTGCGCGCGCCGCAGCTGGCCGCGCGCTTCCTGCCCTATTCCGTGCTGCTGGCAACGCTGATCACGCTGGTGACGCTGAACCAGAACAGCGAGGTGGTAGCGATGAAGGCGGCGGGCCTCAGCGCGCATCAGGTGCTTGCCCCGCTGCTGCTTACGGCGGCGGTGGTCTCGGCTGTAAGCTTCGGCTTCAACGAGCGGATCGTGACCCGCGCCAACGCGACGCTGAAGGCGTGGCAGGCGGCCGAATACGGCCCGATCCCCGAGACGGCGGGCGGCGTGCGGTCGAACATCTACCTCACCGACGGCGACCACATCCTCGCGGCCGCGACGCTCGCCGGGGCGGGCGAGCAGATCGTGCTGACCGGCGTCACCTGGTATGCCCGGACCCCGGGCGGGATCATTCGCGAACAGATCCGCAGCCCGCGCGCGACCTTCGCCGCCCCGGGCTGGCGGCTTGAAAACCCGGTGAAGTTCGATGTCGCCGGTGCCGTTACCGAGCGTCCCGCAGCAATGGTGGTGGGTGCGAACCTCAGCCCCGAACGGATCATGCTCCAGTCCATCGACGCCGATGCCCAGAGCTTCTGGGAACTGGGCGAGAGCATCAATGCCTACGAGGCGGCCGGGCGCAACACCGACGAGATGCGCGCCAAGTGGTGGCACCGTCTGTCCGGCCCGCTTTCGGCGTTGCTGATGCCGCTGCTGGGCTCGATCGCCGCCTTCGGCCTTGCGCGGTCGGGCCAGCTGTTCGTGCGCGCGATCATCGGCATGGCGCTCGGCTTTGCCTATTTCGTGGTCGACAATGCCGCGCTCGCCATGGGCTCCTTCGGCGGCTACCCGCCCTTCCTCGCCGCCTGGGCACCGTTTCTCCTGTTCCTGCTGGTCGGCGAGACGGTGCTGATCCGGACGGAAGAGTGAGGGACTGGTCGCTCCGGCTGGCCCGTCCCGAAGACGCCGCTGCCATGCCCGCGATCGAGACGGCCGCCGCCAGCCCCTTTGCGGGCGAAGCGTCGGTCAATCCCGCCTGCACCCGCAGCGAGGCCGACTATGCCCGCCTGATCCGCCGGGGCCACAGCCTCGTCGCCCATGTCGGCGAGGCGATGGCCGGGTTTCTGGTGGCGCAGCCCTTCAGCCGGGAACTGCACATCTGGGAAATGGACGTGGCCCCCGCCTTCCAGCGGCGCGGGATCGGCGCGGGGCTGGTCAGGGCCGCCCAGATCGACGCGCGCAATACCGGCTTCAAGGCGATTACCCTTACCACCTTTCGCGATCTGGCCTGGAACGCGCCGTTCTATGCGCGGCTCGGCTTCGAGGAAGTCACCGCGCTCGATGCCCACCCGCGCCTTGCAGGGGAACTGGCGAACGAGGTTGATGACGGTCTGCCCGCCGACCGGCGCTGCGCGATGATCTTTTTTCTGGATTGAGCGGCGCGCGCGCCTAAGCCGACTTCTTCCCCATCGTGCTCTTGGCGATCCGCGCGACCAGCGCCAGCATCCCGGGATGGTTCGCGCCTTCGTAGGTCGACCCCGCACCCAGTTCGCGCGCGAGGCGGCGGTGAGCTTCGGGCAGGTCGTGATAGGGCATCGAGGGCATCAGGTGATGCAGCGCGTGATAGCGCAGGCCTACCGGCGCCCAGATCTCCGCCGCCAGCCCCGGCGGGGGGACGTTGACCGAATCGAGGAACTGCGCCGTCACCGTCATCGGCTCGCCCTCGTTCTCCCACAGGTGCGCGACCAGCGTGCGCAATTGGTTCAGCACGGCGGTGAGCGAGAAGATCGTAAGCGCGATCGCCAGCGGCTGCCAGCCGATCAGAAAGACGCTCGCAATCAGGCACCACGACCACACGAACACCCCGGCCTCCTGCCAACGCACCCGGCCCACGAACTCGCCCTCGGGGGGCTTTCGGCGGAAATCGGGATTGATCGACAGCGCAGAAAACCGTTCCCAGGTAAAGGTCCGCAGGGCCGGGATCAGCACCCCCAGCGGCACAAGCACCGCCGCGCGGAATATCAGCGCTACCGGCGCGAGGATCGCCACGAGCACGAAGAGCGGCAGACTCCACGGCTTCATCAGGGCAAGCGGCAGGTATTCGGGATCCTCGGGCGTTCCGTATTGCGTGCGCTTATGGTGGATCACATGCACGCCTTCATACATGAAGCTGGGGGTCAGCATCGGGATGCCGACCAGCAGGTTCCATGCCGTGCGGAAGCCCGGCAGGGCGTCGCGGTGAATGTGGGTCAGCTCGTGGATGAACATCAGCGCGCGGTAGAGCGCCAGCGCCGCGACAAGGCCGCCCGCGATCTGCACCGCGAGGCTCTGCGACAAAATCGCCGCCGCGATGCCGGCATAGCCGACGCCCGCCGACATCAGCATGTCGGGCCAGTAGATTCCCGGCCGCGCTTCGCCCAGCCCCTTGGTCAGGTCGCGCGCGGCGCGCAGCATCGCCTTGTCATCCTCGGCCATGAAGGCCGCGCGCGTGGCCCGCGGCACCGGTTCGCGCAGGGATGATCGAGCGGGATCTATGGTCGGGTGCAAAGAAAGGTCCGGGGTCATTTCGGTCAAAATCCTGCGGCCGCCCTACCCGAAATCGGGGTGCAAGCCAAACGCGGGTTGTTGGTGACAGTGATCGACAGCCTTGCGTCATTGACGCGGGCGCGACACACACACCTTGACCCAGGACAAACTACGAGGACCGTAGCGTGACGGATGTATCGGCCGACGCGGCAGAGATAGAGATCGAACCGGTCACCGGCAAGCGCCAGCGGGCGGCCTTCGTCGATCTCGGGCGCGCCTTTTCTGACCGGTTGCCGCATTTCGTGCCGCAGATCCGCGCCGAACAGCTCGAACTGGTCGATCCGGGCAAGAACCCGTTCTTCGGTCATGCCCGCGTCCAGCTGTTCATCGCCTCGCGCAGAGGCATTCCGGTGGGGCGCATTTCCGCCCATATCGACGAACTTGCGCTCGCCATGCCGGCCCGACAGGGCTTCGGCCCCGGCACCGGCTTCTTCGGCTATTTCGACGCCGAGGACGAGGCCGTCGCCCGCGCTCTTCTCGCCGCAGCCGAGGCATGGCTTGCGGGCGAGGGGATGACGCGGGTGCTCGGCCCGATCTCGCTGTCGGTGTGGGAAGAGCCGGGGTTGCTGGTGCAGGGGCAGGATCACGCCCCGATGCTGATGATGGGGCACCATCCGGCGCATTACGCGGGCTGGATCGAAGCGGCGGGGTTCACCCGCGCCAAAACGCTCTATACCTACGATCTCGACATCTCGAAGCCCTTCCCCCCGCTGGTGCAGCGCATCGTGCAATCGGGGCGGAAGAACGCGCGGATCAAGGTGCGGCGGGTGCGCAAGCAGGATTGGGACACGGAGGTGGCGACGATCCTCGCCATCCTCAACGATGCCTGGTCGGACAATTGGGGTTTCGTGCCCTTCACGCCGGCCGAAGTCACCTATGCCGGCAAGAAGCTGCGTCCGCTGATCTTCGAGGAACTCAACATGATCGCCGAGGTGGATGGCCGCCCCGTCGCCTTCATGCTGACCTGGCCCGACGTCAACGACGCGCTGGCGAAGATCGGGGGCAGGCTCTTCCCGTTCGGCTGGATCACCATGCTGCGCTGGCTGCGCCATCCGAGGGGCGCAGGGATGCGGGTGCCGCTGATGGGGGTGCTTAAGGAATTCCACGGCAGCCGACTCGCCAGCCAGCTCGCCTTCATGATGATCGAGACGATCCGGCTGGAGGCCAACGGCAAGTTCGGCTCCACGCGCGGGGAGCTGGGCTGGGTGCTCGAGGACAATCAGGGCATGGTCGCCATCGCCGACACGATCCAGAGCACAATCAACCGCGAATATGCGATCTACGAGAAGCGGCTGGGTTGACGGATCGGGTCTGGTATTGCGCTGAGGCGCGAGGCAGACCGCCAGACCGGCACCGCAAAAGCCGGTTATGAAGAAAAAAGGCCTCCGTTGCGATGACAACGGAGGCCTTTCGGGATCGTATCACCAGCCGCTTGGACGGGAGGGGGGTCTCGGCGGTGACACCTGTAAAATGATCGGCCCCGAGGGCGGTTCCCGGCACCCTTAAAATTTTTCGCTTCTCGGGATTGTGCGGTGAAGCGGGGCGATTCCAGATGCTTGCCGGATGGGGGCGACGGCAGGGCGGGGAACGGCTATGGCCGAATCGACCGTCTTGCCAGACTCGCGAAAGGAACCTCATGTCGCTCGGAAGCCAGATCGCGGCCAACCTGCCCTTCCTGCGCCGCTATGCCCGTGCGCTCACCGGATCGCAGGCCAGCGGCGATGCCTTCGTGCGCGAAATGCTCGAAGCCGTGCTCGCCGACGAGGAACTCAAGGCGAGCCTCGCGGGCGGGCGGGTGCCGCTTTACCGCGCCTTCGGCAAGGTCTGGGCGAGCGCTGCGGGCGCAGCCGCGGGAGGCGCTCCGACCAGCGAGCATGAGGCCGGGGCGCAGGCCCGCCTCGGGGTCATCACGCCGCCCGCGCGCCAGGCGCTGCTGCTGACGACGCTTGAGGATTTTACCGTCGCCGAAGCCGCCGCCATCCTCGAGCGCACGTCGGCCGAGATCGAGGCTCTCGTCGCCCAAGCCATCGCCGAGATTGAGCGCGAACAGACCACCACCGTCCTCATCATCGAGGACGAGCCGCTGATCGCGATGCAGCTCGAAGACCTTGTCACCGGCCTCGGCCACACGGTGAGCGGCACCGCCGCGACCCGCACCCAGGCCCGCGCCGCCGTGGCCGAGGCGATGCCGGGGCTGGTGCTCGCCGACATCCAGCTTGCCGACGGCTCCTCGGGCCTTGATGCGGTCGACGACATCCTGAACGTTGGTGCGATGCCGGTGATCTTCATCACCGCCTATCCTGAACGCCTGCTGACCGGCGACCGACCCGAGCCGACCTATCTCGTCACCAAGCCCTTTCAGGAAGCGACGGTGCGCGCGGCCATCAGCCAGGCGCTGTTCTTCGGGAGCACGCGGCCGCTGTGATGCGATCGCCCTGGCGCGCGATGCGTGCCCCCTCCGCATCTCCCCACCCTGCCACCATAGCCTGATGGTATCATTGGCGGCCGGGTGAGGAGGCCTCCTTTTCCCTGATCCGGAAATCTGCCGGGCGCCGCACCGGCACGCGCAGCACGCAACGCACGCCTTCGGGCGCGAAATCCAGCGTCACCGGCTGGCGAAGCTCGTGGGCGACGACCTTTTCGATCAGTTCGGTGCCGAAGCCGCGGCGACGCTCGGCGGCGACGGGCGGGCCGCCGGTTTCCTGCCATTCGACCTCGGCCCATTCGGTCTCTGCCCCGGGCGCTCCCCCGCGCTGCCAGCGGATCGTCACCTGCCCGCCGGGAACGCTCAGTGCGCCGTATTTGGCGGCATTGGTGGCAAGCTCGTGCACCGCAAGGCCGAAGGACAGCGCATCATTGGGCGCCAACTCCAGCTCCGGCCCCGCGAGCAGGATCGCATCGTCGAGCACCGCCTGAAAGTGCTGGAGTTCCGCCTCGATCACCGCGCGGATCGGGGTGGTGCCCCAATCGGTCACCGTCAGCAGGTCGTGGGTGGCCGAAAGCGCGCGGATGCGGCCTTCGAGCGAGTCCGCGAAATCGTCGAGCCCGCTTGCCCGGCGGCGGGTCAGCGAGATGATCGAGAGCACGTTGGCGAGCGTGTTCTTGACCCGGTGATTGAGTTCGCGGGTGAGCGAGTTCCTGATCGAATGCTGTTCCTCGAAGAAGGCGAGCCGCGCCTGATCCTCGAACGCCTGCTGGGTGAGAAGGCGCGCCAGAAGCATAAGGAGGCTCGCCAGCGCCAGCCCGAACACCAGCGTCAGCATCGACAGCGGGGAAAGCACCTGCGTGTCGGCCCGCTCGATCACCAGCATGAGCTTGCGGTCGGCGATGGTGACCTCCTGCTCGACGGTCTCGCCCGATGCGCCGCTGATCGCATGGGAAACCAGCAGATGCCCGGTCGATACCTCGCCGTCGTAGAGCCTGACGCCAAAGCGGCCCTGCCCCTCGCGGTCGATCGCGGCGTCGAGGAATTCGCGGGCGCGGAACGGGGTGTAGACGAAGCCGGCCAGACCTCGCTCCTTGGAACCCGCGCCGTCCGGTCTCAGCCGGAACACCGGCATGTAGATCGCGAAGGCCGGTGCGGTGCCGCTCGTTTCCTGGCGCAGCACGATGCGGCCCGAGGCGGCGGGGCGCAGGGTCAACTCGGCCTCGGCCATGGCGGCGGCGCGGGCAGCATCGGAATACATGTCGTAGCCCAGAGCGCGGCGGTTCAGCGCGGTCTCCGGCGCGAACATCGCCACCGGCGCGACCCGGCTGGTGGTGCTGGCAGGGGCGGGGAAGATGTCCGGATAGGCCGGCTGGCTGATACGGGTGCGGGCGAGGAAGGCGTCAAGATCGCGCGCCTCGATCACCGGAATCCAGCCGATCCCTTCCGCGCCCGAATATTCGGTATTGAGCTTCAAGGCCCGCACGAAGCTGTCGAAGGTCTCGGGGCTGACTTCATCGACGCTGGCGAACAGCGCGGCCCCGGCGCGCAGGTAGGAGGTGAAGCCCGCCCCGCTGCGATCGAGCGAGGCGGCGACCCTTTGCGCATATTCGCGCATCACCGCGCCTTCGCGGGCGCGGGCGTTGCTCTCGATGGCAAAGACGCTAAGGCCGGTGATTGCCGAAAGCGCCAGGAAGATCACCAGCGGGATCGCGCGCGGATAGAGCACCAGCCACCGACGCGCCCGGCCCGAGGAGGCCGATGGCGGCGGGGCGGCCGGATCGGTTCCGGGTCTGAGCGCGAAGGGTTCGATAACGGGCCTGTCCTGAGCGAGCCTTTGCCCCGAACGGGACGTCCGGGCCGCTGGCGGAACCAAACAGGTAGCGCATCGTTCCCGAATCGTCCAAACTCGGCGCTGCGGCGCTTCGGACAGCGCGCAACCGATAGGCGCGTCGCGCCCCCGCAGAAGCGACATCGGTCTCAAGGGGAGACCGGGACACGGGATCAGGGACAAGACCCAAGCGATGGCCTCGAACCACAGACAGGGCGGCAGCGGCGGCGGCGATGATGCCTCCCGGCACGCGCCCGAATGGGCTGACGGGCTGAAGCAGCTGTATGATTCGGTGGTCGAAGAGGCGCTTCCCGACAGTTTCAAGGAGCTGCTGGACCGGCTCGACGCGATGCC
>Ga0208370_100163_pt1 | contig 20934 bp, 15 predicted proteins | sample Subbio12Jun_QV11_FD_184822 | JGI IMG/M metagenome (GOLD analysis project Ga0208370, IMG submission 184822) | Serpentinite rock and fluid subsurface biosphere microbial communities from McLaughlin Reserve, California, USA -CR12Jun_QV11 (SPAdes) | ecosystem: Environmental > Terrestrial > Deep...
CCTTACTCTTGCGGGGTGCTCAGGGCCGGCAGGCCCGCCGAAGGGGCGGCAGCCCCTAGCGGAATAAAAAAGACGCGTCAGTTGAAAGAAAACGCGAAGCGTCTTTTTTATTCTAATAGTTGTTAAGAAAAAGGGAGTGAAGGCGTTCCGTGCAGAAAAAACTTCGTGAGATACATAACCAGGCAAGCGCAGAAATTGCTGCTGCGCAGACAGAAGAGGAATTAAAACAAGTTCAAATCCGTTTTCTAGGCAAAAAAGGAGAGATGACTTCTCTGTTGCGTGGCATGGGACAGCTCCCGCCGGATGAGCGCCCGCTGGTAGGAGGGTTGGCGAATCAGCTTAGGGACGAATTGACGAATCTTTTTGCTGCGCGTGAAGAAGAGCTGCGCAGTATTGCTCGCCATCGAGCAGCAGCTGAAGAGCGTGTGGATGTGACATTACCAGGCAAACCGCCTTTGGTCGGTCACTTGCACCCTCTGACATTGATAATGGAAGAAATTGCCGAAATTTTTCTCGGAATGGGTTTTACTGTTAAAGATGGTCCGGAAATTGAGTCGGAATATTACAATTTTGAGGCGTTGAATATTCCCAAAGAACATCCGGCACGGGAGATGCAAGATTCTTTTTACATCCGGCCGGATATTTTGCTGCGCACACATACTTCACCTGTGCAGATAAGAACTATGGAAGAGTTGGCTCCGCAGGTGCCTGTGCGGATTATCGCGCCGGGAAAAGTATACAGACGAGATGATGATGCTACCCATTCTCCTATGTTTCATCAGGTGGAAGGGCTGGTGATCGACCGTGATATTTCTCTTTCCGATCTGAAAGGCACTTTACTTTTGTTTGCGCGCCAGATGTTTGGCCCGAACCAGCAGGTACGGTTACGCCCCAGCTTCTTTCCTTTTACTGAACCGAGCGCGGAAGTTGATATTGCTTGTGTGATTTGCGGCGGGCAGGGTTGTCGTGTTTGTAAAGAAAGTGGCTGGATTGAAATTCTTGGTTCAGGCATGGTACACCCTCGTGTATTGGAGTTGTCCGGATACGATTCGGAAGAATATACTGCTTATGCGTTTGGTATGGGTGTGGAACGTGTTGCCATGCTTAAATATGGGATTGATGATCTGCGGATGTTTTTTAGTAACGATATCCGCATGCTGCGGCAATTCGGTTGAGCAGGCAAGCAAAGGAGGAATCTGCGTGCGTGTACCATATACATGGTTGAAGGATTTTATCGAAATAGATTTGACTGCTCAGGAATTAGCGGATGTCCTGACTAATGCCGGCATTGAAGTGGAAGAAATCACTACGCTCAAGGTCGATTTTAGCGGGGTGGTAGTCGCCGAAGTGCTGACGGTGGAAAAGCTTCCGGAAGCTGACAAGCTGTTTGTAGCACGTGTATGGGACGGAGAAGAGGAGCACACTGTGGTAGCAGGGATTGCCAACATGCAGCCCGGAGACAGGGTGCCTTTTGCCAAGCCTGGTGCTGTGTTACCCGGCAATTTGAAGATTAAGCGAGCTAAACTGCGAGGCGTGGAATCTGCCGGCATGCTTTGTTCCGCTGCAGAACTAGGTCTAGCTTTAAATTTTAGTCAGGATGGCATTCTGATTTTAGACAAGAATACACCGCTTGGTCAGCCATTTGCAGACGCCCTCTATTTAACAGACCCGATTCTTGTTTTGGGATTAACGCCTAATCGTGCGGATTGTTTGGGTTTGCTGGGGGTTGCTCATGAAGTGGCGTCCCTGACTGGGAAACCGGTGCAGATGCCAAATGTTACTGCTAACTTGAAGCAGTTAACTAATCAAGCACCAAAAATTAGCATCAAAGATCCGAAGTTATGTGCCCGTTATGCGGGGCTATTGATACGGGATGTATGCATTGGCCAGTCTCCGATTTGGATGCAGGTCCGCTTGTTACAGGCCGGGGTACGTCCGATTAACAATATCGTTGATGTTACTAACTATGTTATGTGGGAATGGGGACAACCATTACACGCTTTCGATTATGACACACTTGCAGAAGGTAGAATTGAGGTACGGCTTGCCCATGAGAATGAGGTTCTTGTTACGCTTGATAATCTGGAGCGTCCGTTAACAGCAGAGATGCTGCTGATTGCTGATGCATCGCGGCCTATTGCCTTAGCAGGTGTCATGGGTGGCTTGGCAACGGAAGTGACTGAGAAGACAAGAAGTGTTTTGTTGGAGTCGGCTCATTTTGATTCTACTTCCATCCGCCGAACAGGCCGTAGTCTTGGTCTTTATTCCGAAGCGCAGCAGCGATTTGAAAAAGGCGTGGACGTCAACGGTTGTGTCCAGGCAATCCTGAGAGCTTCACGGTTGATTGAACTGTTGGCTGCCGGATGTCCTGAAGGGGAAGTGGTTGATGAGTATGTGGCTCCACGTTACCCGAATCAAATACGACTTCGTCCTGAGCGGGCGCGAAAGTTGATTGGCCTGGAGATTTCTCAGCTTGAGATGGCTTTGATTTTTCGTCGACAAGGGTTTACTGTGGGAGAGGGGACTCAGTTGCATGTGACTGTCCCAACGCGTCGTCAGGATTTGCAGCTGGAAGTTGATCTGATTGAAGAAATAGCACGTATTCATGGCTATCATAAAATTGGCAGCACATTGCCCGCCGGTGCCATGACTCAGGGCATGCTTACAGTCAGGCAGAAGTTGCTAAAAAAGACAAAGATGATTCTGCATTCCTGCGGTTACGCTGAAGTGATTAATTATTCTTTTATTAGTCCGCATGATGTCGAGAAGCTCCAGATCCCGGCAAAAAGCCGGCTGCGTCAGGCAATTTTCCTGGCCAATCCGTTATCGGAAGAGCAAAGTGTGATGCGGACACAATTGGTCAGCGGTTTACTGTCTACCGTTGCTTACAACAAAAACCGAAATCAGCACGACCTAAAGCTGTTTGAGCAGGGGTCAGTCTATTTCGCTCAGGAATTGCCCCAGGGTTTTGCTGAAGAACGAACCGTTTTAGGAATTGCCATAACCGGCGCCTTCCCAAATGAACACTGGCAGCAAAAGCCTATGGCAGCCGATTTTTTTGACATTAAAGGGACGATAGAAACAATTTTTGCGCGTTTAGGTGTTCAGCAAGTGACATATCTGCCGCTGGAAATCCCCTGGTGCCAGCCTGGTCAGAGCGCAAGCATTTTACTGGCAGGCGAAGAAGTAGGCTGGCTAGGCAAAATTCACCCGAATGTGGCAGATAGATATGACCTTGATAAACCGGTATATCTGGCGGAGCTTGATTTGCACGCCGTGCTGCCGCACGCAAATTTATACCCTGAATATGTTGCTCTGCCGCGCTATCCGGCTATGTTGCGGGATATGGCAATTATTGTGCCTGATGCGGTCAGCACAGCGGAGATTATTAGCTTAATCCGTGAAGTCGGCGGTACGCTGGTAGAAGAAGTCAACCTGTTTGATTTGTATCGTGGGCCGCAAATTCCGGCTGGTTTTCGTAGCTTAGCTTTTGCAGTCAAATACCGGGATAAATTTAGAACGCTGAGTGACGAAGTGGTGGCGCGCCAGCATCAAAATATTGAAGAAGCCCTAGCTGCCAGGTTTTCTGCCAGTTTGCGCCGATAATGTCACGATAATGTCAATCAGTCGGCCAAGAGAAGGAAAATTGTCAAGTTAAGGCGAATAGTAGTGGGACAAAAGAGGGGGAGGTCGGTTGCCTTGACCCAAGCGGAAGCCAAAAATCGTGTACATGTAAAAATTTATGGTGAGGAATACACCATTAGGGGGGCTGCATCTCCTGACTATATGAAACGCGCAGCTCATTATGTGGATGAAAAAATGAGGCAAATTGGGCAGACTAACAGCAGGTTGGGAGTCAGCAGGATCGCTGTGCTGACAGCAATTAATTTGGCGGATGAGCTGTTTTCGCTGCGAAAAGAACTACAGGAACTGGAAGCTGTCCTGGATCAGAAAACATCGCGATGAACAACTGGCTCGATATTGTGATTATTGTTATCTTGCTTTTCTCTGCTATCATGGGCTGGCGGCGAGGGCTGGTTCGCCAGTTTTTTGATGTGGCAGCCGTTCTCGCCGCTTATTTTGTAGCGCTGCGATACGGCAGTCAGTTTATTATACTCCTTGACAGTTATCTGCCTTTTTTTCGCTTTTTGCCTGCCTGGATAAATAATCCTACACCGTTCGGTTTTGTCTTAGGCGATCTTCTTTTGCGCCTGCTTGGCTTTGCTCTGTTGTTCTTCTTGGTGCGTTTGTTTTTTCGCTTGTTGGCAGGGATGGCGCATAGCTTTTTTTCGCTGCCGGTGCTTGGCACGGTAAATGCATTAGGCGGGTTAGGGTTAGGTCTATTAAAAGGCATTCTTTTTGCTTTGATTTTGGTAGCAGTAGTCAACTTAATTGGCACGCCTTTTTGGGAAAAAGCACTGCAAAACTCTTTGGCGGCGTCTCACATTATTGATGCCTGGCCTGTTGTTTATCAGCAAATGCTACATTTTCTGATGCGTGAGAATCCTGTTCTGCTCTAATTTCAGCTTAACCGTGTATAAAGCACGGTTGTTTTTTTGTTAGATCATCATACCTTTAAAGCATGTGGAATGATCAGGTGGATGAGAATATGCCCTCACCCTAGCCCTCTCCCAGAGGGAGAGGGTATTATATTAGAGTGGAATGATCAGGTGGATGAAAATATACCCTCACCCTAGCCCTCTCCCAGAGGGAGAGGGTATTTTGATTAAAGAGGTGAGGCTTGTGGAGAGAGAGATTAGATTGCTGGAATTTGACAAGATACGCGCTCTCCTGTCGGCACAGACGGTTACACCAATGGGTAAAGAGCTGGCTGATGATTTGCTGCCTACAGATGATCCTGCGTTAGCTGAGCGTTGGCAGAAGGAAACAACAGAGGCGGTTTCATTGCTGACACGCCGTCAATTTGAGTTGGAGGTTGTTGGCGATCTGCGCCGCCTGTTGGAGTATGCTGCCCGCGGCAGTATGCTTGGGGAAGAGCAATTGCTTTCTATTCTCGGTTTACTAAATGCAATCGCCAAGCTGAAACTATATTTTAAAGAAACAGCAGATTTTCCGATTCTGGCTGGTTTGGCGGATAAGATGGACGCTCTGCCGCTGCTGCGTGAAGAATTAAAACGCTGTTTAAATGAAGACGGTCGGCTGCGTGACGATGCCAGTCCGGAACTGTTGCGGCTGCGGCGTGCGATTACAGCGGGTGAAAGAGATTTGCGTGAACGGTTTGATAAGTTCGTTAAAAACCCGCTTCAACAGAAATTATTACAGGAAAATTTAATCACAGTGCGCGGGGATCGTTTAGTTATCCCTGTGCGTCAGGAATATCGGGCGCAAGTGCCCGGCATAGTGCATGACCAATCCGCCAGCGGAGCTACCTTGTTTATTGAACCGATGTGGGCGGTGGAAGCAAATAATCAACTGGCAGTTAACAGGCGGTTGCTGGAACGGGAGCGGGAAAGCATTTTAGTTCGCTTGTCTCAGTGGGCTGGTGCCGAACAGGAGGCGCTGCAGCTCTCTTTAAACTTCTACGGTGAATGCGATTTTATCCGAGCCAAGGGCAGGCTTAGCTTGGCACAAAAAGCTGTTGAGCCCTGTTTAAATAGCCGTGGATCTATTAAGTTAAAAGCCGGCAGACATCCTCTTCTGACCGGCGAAGTTGTGCCTATTTCATTAGAAATGGGCGAATGCCTGCGTACGCTGGTGATCACCGGACCTAATACCGGCGGAAAAACTGTGACGTTAAAGACGGTTGGTCTGCTTACTCTAATGGCACAAAGCGGTCTGCATGTTCCGGCGGATGCGGGAACCGAGTTAGCCGTATTCCCTTGGGTTTTTGCAGACATTGGAGATGAACAGGATATCAGTCAGTCTCTTTCTACGTTTTCGGGACATTTGAGGAATATTATTGAGATTATCAGCAATCTTGCACCCGGCTCGCTCGTCCTTTTGGATGAGGTCGGAGCAGGAACCGATCCTACTGAAGGCGCGGGCTTGGCAATGGCAATTCTGGAGTATTTGCATAATGCCGGTGCAGTAACTGTGGCTACCACTCATTATAGCCAACTAAAGGCGTTTGCTTATATCACGGAGGGAATGGAGAACGCATCAGTAGCTTTTGATGTAGCCACGCTGCGGCCTACATACCAGTTGCTGGTAGGTATTCCAGGAGTAAGCAATGCTTTTAATATTGCGCGCCGTTTAGGATTGCCGGAGGAGATTATTAACCGCGGCAATGATTTTCTCTCTAATGAGGAAGTGCGTTTTGAGGAGACTGTGGCGGATCTTGTGGCTGACCGGCGCAGGATGGAGTTGGCATCAAGCCAAGCCGAGGATGATAAAAAGCGGGCAGAGCTGTTGTTTCTGCAGGCCAAAGCAGAAAAAGAAGAGTTGCTGAAGAAAAAGACAGACATTTTAGAGGCTGCTCGTCGTGAAGCACAGGAAACCATCATAAGAGCTAAGCGTGAAGCCCAGCAGTTATTGAAAGAGTTACGCAAAAAGGTTGACGCAGATAGGCAAATTTTAGCTGCGGAAATTGATGAATCGGCAGAAAAGCTGCAGGAATTGGAAAGATCCTTGGCAGGCTTGGCGGTGCCGCTGCCAACAGAAAAAAGGCTGACCTCTGCGGAACTGATTACAGGAATCAGTGTTTATGTCCACAGTTTGGGTCAGCATGGAACGGTAGTGCATAAAACTGAACGGCAGGCGCAGATTCAGATCGGGGCAATGAGAGTACAAGCTGAAATAAGCGATCTTTCTCTAAGCAAGCCGGCTAAAAAGACGGGTGAGCGGCAACCGGTGCTATCTTTACCGGTCGGGCGCAGTTCTCTGTCCCGGGAGTTAGATCTGCGGGGACTTACACTCGATGAAGCGGAAATAAAAGTAGATGATTACTTGGCGGAAGCGATTGTGGCTGGTCTGCAAGAAGTTCGTCTTATCCACGGGAAAGGAACCGGTCGGTTGCGAGCCGGACTTAAACAGTATCTACAAGGTCATGACTCTGTGGAGTCTATGCGCATAGGGCATCCGAGTGAAGGTGGAACAGGTGCTACTGTAGTTAAATTGAGATAAGTTTAGTTTCTATTGCCGTTATTATTCCTATTGCCATTTCCACTGTTTGGAGAAGGTTCGCGATTTTCTTGAGGTTCTGTTTGCGGTTGCTGCGACAAATCTTGCACCGTCACACTTATTGAAGCCCTCTCTGAAGACACCTCTTCTTTGCTGATAGCTAACACTTGGTAACTATAGTACCCGGGGGTAAGCTCACTATCTATGAAATAGAGCTTATCTGTTGCACGTTCATTTAGTAAAACAAAATTATTCGAACCAGGATCCCTGCGGTAAATTAAGTAGCCGCGTGCATTGCTAACTGCCGTCCAAGACAGCGTCAAGTTTCCTTTCTCGTCTACGGCAGCCGCTAAGTTTTGAGGCATTTCAGGTCTGAAGGTATGCAGCGGGCAAACTCTGGAGGGGGGCATCTGTGCCGCATCCGCCGGCCTTAGGCCGGCGCCGCCCCGCCAACTGTCAGTTGTAGTGATAAAAGGCGGACGGTTAAGAAAAACTCTTTTTTCCCGCACATTTTCGGGGCAATACGGACCGGCCAGCAAGCCTGATTGCGTAGAAATCTCCAGTTCCACATGAATGTCACAGATTTGCGTTGGCACATTGCGCGGCAAAAACCAGTCGGAGGCGACTTGCTCAGGAGGACAGTTGGGGCTTGGACGCAGTCCGCTTTTAGTACAGACTGCTACTCTTACCAAGTTGTCGGGTCTTGTAAAGTCACGGGGAGGAAGTCCTCGGTGAATAAATTTTAGGATGGGATTCATAAAAGGGTTAGTATGGCGGCCTGAAGAGAAATTGCCATTAGTATTTTTGTCGGGCCATCTGTCGCGGCCAAGCCAAAATACCGTCACAAAGTCAGGCGTGTAGGCAGCCAGCCAGACGTCGCGTGACAAATCACTGGTTCCGGTTTTGGCAGCCAGTGGACGTCCGATACGGACACCAGCCGCAGTGCCGCGAAGCACCGCGTCTTTCAAAACGTCGGTAGTTAGCCAAGCAGCTTCAGGGCTAAGTATTTCTTCGCTTTTTATTCTGTTTTCATAAATTATTTTGCCCTCGCTGTCGGTAATCTTAGTAATCGTTGTCAGATTAGTGCGGATACCTTCATTAGCCAATACGGCAAAAGCTTGTGCTATCTCGTATACACTAAAGCCGGTACCGCCTCCTCCAAGTACAATACCAAGCTCGTTCTCTTGAGGCAGATTTGTAATGCCCATTCGCTCGGCGTACTCTTTCCCTTTGGCAATACCCACCTGCTGGAAAAGGCGGACGGCGGGTAAATTCAGCGAACGCAAAAGGCTATAACGATTTGTTACCAGACCGTTATATTCTCGAGGGTTGTAGTTAGTAGGGCGAAAGTCACCCCATTCGCCGGGGGCATCATCAATTATCGAGCCGGGACTGGCGATTCCCTCATTGAAGGCAGGCGCATAAGCCAGAATAGGCTTTAATGTGGAGCCGGCCGGCCGCTGCCCTCTTATGGCGCGGTTCATGCCATTTGTTTCAGGGTCATGGTCTCGTCCGCCAGACATAGCGACAATATGTCCGGTAGCAGGCTCTGCCACAATTACAGCCGACTGAACAGGCGGTAAGTGATCAGCATTGCGAATTCTGGGATATAAGGCATCATTATCGATTGTTTTTTCAATGAACGTTTGTTTTTCCTTGTCTAGCGTGGTATAAATGTGCAGTCCGCCGCCATAAAGCACTTCCCAAATTTCACCTGCGCTTAAAGCGGCAAATTGAGTTGTCTCAGCCAAAAGATTATGGGCATCTTCTAAAACCTGATTGCTAAACCAGGGAAAGGGCATCAATTGTTCAGGCCTTTCGAGAAGTCCTAACTCTTCTTCACGAGCCTTCATTGCCTCTTCTTCAGTAATCATTCCCAAATCTACCATTCGCGAGAGCACTAAGCCCTGCCTGCTTTTTGCCTCATCAATATTGCGCCAGGGGGAATATCTGCCAGGCAGATTGGGAATACCTGCCAGGATGGCTGCTTGCGCCAGAGTCACTTCCCGAGCGCTCTTGCCAAAATAAGTTTGTGCCGCTGCTTCCACGCCGTAGGCATTGAAGTCAAAAAAGATAAAATTAAGATACATTGATAAGATTTCGTCTTTTGTAAATGTTCTTTCCAGTCGGTAGGTAAGATAAAGCTCCTGGATTTTCCGCCGCATAGTGCGATCTCTTGGGTCAAAAAAAGCATTTTTTATTAGTTGTTGAGGAATGGTGCTGCCGCCTTGCAGGGGGCCTGAGTTTCTAAACAGATTACTGTAAGCTGCGCGCATAATCCCGCGGATGTCTAAGCCGGGATGCTCAAAGAAGCGCGCGTCTTCAATGGCAATAAAAGCGTTAATCAGGTCTGGCGATATCTGACTTAGTTCAACAGGTATTCTATTTTGTGTTCCCAGAAGCCGGGTAATCAGCACGCCGTCTCTATCGTACATAAATGATGTTTGCGACGGGAGAAGTCTTTCCGGATCCCATTCAGGGACTTCCGCCAAGTAGGCGGAAACCACGTGATATGTAGCGGTAGCAGAAAGCAAAAAGAACGATACAAATAAAATCAAGGCAAAGCGGATGAATCTTTTTTTCTGTAATTTCTTGCTTTTGCTATATTTGCCGCCTGCCGCTATCTTTTTTTGGTTATTATTGTACTGGGTCATAATTCTCCCTCCATGACAACGTTCATATTGCCATAATTATATCATAAGCAACAGATTACGGTAAACGAACAAATTCCCACCGTTGCTGAAAACGCTTTGCAAACAAGGTATCCATGTGGTAGAATGGATGAGAATTTGAACAGGAAGTCGCAGTATTGACAGATAGGGGTGGTTTACTTGAACGTTAAGCAACAATTTGAAATTATTAAGAATAATACGGTGGAAATCATCTCAGAAGAAGAGTTGCTAAAAAAACTTAACTATTCTGTGTCTACGGGAAAGCCACTACGTGTAAAGTTGGGGTTGGATCCTTCTGCGCCTGATTTGCACCTTGGACATGCTGTTGTTTTACATAAATTACGCGAATTTCAGGAATTGGGACACCAGGTTATTATCATCTTAGGAGATTTTACTGGCCGGATAGGCGACCCGACAGGCCGGTCTGAGACACGTCGACAATTGACAGATGAGGAAGTGTTGCAAAACGCCGCAACTTACCGTGAGCAAGTATTTAAAATTCTTGACCCGGTTAAAACTGAGGTTGTTTTTAACAGTGATTGGCTTGCCAAGTTGAATTTCGCCGATGTGATAAAATTGGCCGCCTGCTACAACGTTGCCCGGATGTTGGAAAGAGAAGATTTTTCTAAGCGTTATAAAGAGCAACAACCAATTGGCATCCATGAATTTTTTTATCCCCTGATGCAAGGATATGATTCAGTATTCCTGCGCGCTGATATAGAATTTGGCGCTACAGAACAAAAATTTAACTTATTGATGGGGCGCCATTTGCAGCGCGAATACGGTCAAGACCCACAGGTTTGCATTATGATGCCGATTCTTGTCGGCCTAGACGGTGCTCAGAAAATGAGCAAATCCTTGAAAAATTATATTGGCATCACTGAGGAACCGAGCCAAATGTTTGGCAAAGCGATGTCTATGCCTGACCGGCTGATGCCCGAATATTACAAACTTGCAACCGACTACACTATGTGGGAAGTAGCGGAAGTAGAAAAAGCTTTGGCAGATGGTTCCCTTCACCCTCGTGACGCTAAACTGCGTTTGGCCCGCAGAATTGTGCAGCTCTATCACGGGAAAGAAGCGGCAGAACAGGCAGAGGCGGAATTTAAAAATATCTTTCAGCAAGGCAATCTGCCAAATGATATACCGGAAATTGATATTTCGCCTATTACGGAAGCAGGGGAAGTTAGTTTGTTGAAGCTGCTCACTTTTGCCAACTTGGCAGCAAGCAACAGTGAGGCAAGAAGGCTAATCCAACAGGGCGGGGTAAAAGTAAATGATGAAAAAGTGGACGAAATTGAAGCTAAGATTTCAGCTGCAGCCGGCACCGTCATTCAGGCCGGAAAACGAAAGTTTATAAAAATTAAGTAAAAGGGGACAGGTGATTTGTCCCATTTTTTTATATGCCTATTTTTTTATGCCTAAACGTCTCGGCCTTCTAACGTAAATTGCCCCAAAATATTAAGTGGCGGAAAATTTGGCTCCCATAGTTCCAGCCTGTAAACATGAGCAACTCCCGCAGGGGCATGTCTTTTTACTATTTCGCAAGCTTGATTGAATTCAGCGTTGCTCCATTGTCTGCCTGCAAAATGGGGGCTTACCAGACTTATATGAAAATCCCAGCGGGAGAAAGAATGCGGGAAAAATCCAGCTTTTAAAAGTGTGCCTTCCAATTTTCCTGCCAAGAAGCTAAGCGGTTGAGATTGAATATCAACGCCTACAGAGAGAAAAGGTGCTCTAAAACAGCTTTCCCCTTGGATTCTTACTGGGAAAGATGGCAAAGAACGAATCATTTCATGCAATACCGGAACAGCATGCTCAAATTTTTGGTTGTGACTAAGTATCCCTACTGTTAAATGCAGAGTAGGGTAGGGTTCGGTATACATCTTAAATTTGCGGGAAATAAGTTTTTGCAATTTCAAGAGTTTGTTCATAATGATGCCTTCAGGAATGGCAACAATGTAGAAGGGTTTGGGCGGTTGCACTTTACTCACCCCTTTTCACTTCATCGTCTTCATGAGGAAGATATTTTCCAAACATGCACCTTTCACTGTTCTTTGCATATAATGTAAGGGGATGGTGATGTAATTGCTGGGTCGCAGAATAAATATCAGCAGGCAAGCAATTGCTTTTTTTGTTTTAGCTGCTTTTTTGTTTGCTGTAATCCGTCTCTTTATGTTCATTGAGCAAAATATGCGTCCTGCCATTTTATCGATAGCAAGTGCTCGTGCAAATATTATTGCTACTGAGGCGATTAACGAAGCAGTTACAGAAAAATTTGTGCGCGATATTTTTTATCAGGACTTGATTCTTCTGGAAAGAAACAGAGAAGGCAGAATTGTTATGGCGCAGACAAATATTATGGCGGTAAACAAGTTGCTGGCGGAGACTACCTTGCGAGCACAGGAAGCGCTTGCCGCTTTAAAAGGGGAGAAAATTTATATCCCAATAGGGCAGACACTTGGCAGTTACATGCTGGCAGGCTTAGGTCCCCGGATACCAGTCACACTGATACCTGTGGGTTTTGTGAATACTTCCATCGTCGATCAGTTTGAGGAAGCCGGGATTAACCAAGTGCGCCACAAAATTTACTTTATCATTCAAGCAGAGGTGGAGATTATTATTCCCTTTTTATCCAGGACGACTAAGGTTTCCAGTATGATTCCGATTGTCGATGCCATCTATCCCGGCGATGTGCCGGATACTGTTATCAACTTACAATTCCCCGCAGGGCAGAGCGTCCCATTGCCTTTCCCTGTAGAGTAAAGAGTTTCCGGCAAGTTGTATGTTGATGTAAAGTTGGCTTTTCTATTGCTTAGCAACAGCGACAATATTTTCAGGTGCCAGCTTTGCGGTTGGTTTGCCGGTCATAGAAACCAGGCTCACCCCGGCAATTACGATTACGCCTCCCAATAGCTGTCCTGCCACCAGTGACTCTTGTAAAATAAAAGCCCCTCCCAACACACCGAAAACAGGTACTAGGTTAAGAAAACTGGTTATGGTGGCGCTCCCTAACGTTTTCAATGCGTAAAGATATAAAAAGTAGGCGACGGCAGAACAGAAAATACCAAGATATGCCAGGTTAAAGAGCACAGCCCCACGCACAACACCAAAATCCATACTTGTGGGTAAAGCGAAAATGCCAAGCAGTGTTAAGCCCACAAGGGATTGCTGAAGATTGATGGAAATGCTGTCATACCTATGCATCAAAGGTTCATTGATGCGAGTGTATACTACCCAAGAACAAGCGGCTGCAAAGATTAAGAGATTTCCTTTTAAATTGATAAGCGACAGTGCTCCTTCGCTGCCTGAACGGATAATTAGAAAAACACCCACAAAAGAGAGGAATACTCCAAGCCAGCGTGAAAAGCTGGTTTTTTCACGCAAAAAAATAGCACCCGCCAAGACATTTACCACCGGTATTGTAGCGATAATTAACGAACCGGTTCCGGCTGTAGTAAAGCGAAGGCCGTTATTCTCAAAGATAAAATATAGAAATATGCCGAACGCACCTCCGGCGATAACCCTAGGTACATCAATCATGCGGACAAGGTTCTTTTTCGTCACAAGAAAAATTGTGCCCAGCACAAATGCTGCCATAATCATGCGAAAGAAAGCAATCTGAATTGGCAGCAGCGAGTCTAGCAACACTTTTGTGCTAGTATAAGATAAACCCCAGAGCAAAGTAGTAGTTAGAATAGCCAAGATAGCGCGGAACTTGCTGATAGTTTCCATAGAAAACCTCACTTCATAAACTAAAACTAATCATAAATCGTTTCATTATAACATGTTGCTGGTAAAATCCGCAATGTGGACTGGTATTTCTGATAGCGTATTCTACCTTAAGCGTTTTTAAACGACATTCTTGCTACAGTTAAAAGTGCCTGTCAAATGGGCTCTGTTTCTCGCTACTTGTTGCTACAGCGGTCGTAAGCTTTGAACCAAAGAAGACCTGCGGTATTGGGAAAAGGCTCGACTTTGCTAAAATGCTTGCTAAAGCAGGCATGAAAAGGATAAGATGTATAAGCGGATAAAAAAACGCGTCAGTTGATAGAAAACGCAAAGCGTCTTTTCTTCTGGGTAAGGGCACAGATCCCCTCTACCTGAGGAAAGGGGACAATTCCCCTCCTGTGGAGGGGTGGCGCAAAGCGCCGGGGTGGTTACCTCCGGTGGAGTTTTTGCCTTTTAGATGCTTGTGTTCTGTGAGTTTGAGGCGGTATGCGACCACCCCGCCCTTGCGGGCACCCCTCCAGGGGAGGGAAATTTTTGTACCAGGAAATTATATGGGAAACGCGTAGCGTCTTCTGAGGAGTGATGATGATGCAAAGGAAAGTAGCGGAGGTAAATTTGGAAAGTGAGATGCCTACGGTTGAAATCGCTATCCAAAGGATGAAAAACTCTCTGACAACATATAAGCGTCAAGGTTATAAAGCAGTAATCCTTATACATGGTTATGGTTCCACCGGCGTAGGAGGCAGTATCAAAGCGGCAGTCATAAGGTGTCTTGGCGAGAGCAGCATGAAAGGAATAGTAAGAACATTTGCTGCGGGAGAGCAATGGTCAAACAAGAAAAGAGAACTGGTCGGAATGTGCAAAGCTCTGGAGGATTTTGAACATAAAATAGCAAACAATTATGGAGTTTCAGTCGTGATCTTGAGATAGTTGACAGGCAAAACAGATCCTCGGCAATAATAAAAACGGCACTGATTTTATCGTGCCGTTTTTATTATGAAAGCTAAAAGCAAACATGTACTTTGTATAAAGGGTATACAGTGCTTAGGATGTCAGGAGATGGTTTTTGTGCGAACTTCTTGAGTACGAGGGGTTTTCACCCAAACTTTAGGCTGACGGTGTAAAGCCCTGAGTACCAGTGCTGATGTAAAGGGTAAGATGATGAAAAACCCGACAATGGGCAGTACTGCAAGCTGGAGTACCGGCAAGAAACGTAGAAGACCGTTAGGTGCGACTGAAAAGTTGATATATTTACGATACCTGTAAAAAAGATAGAATGTGAAACTAAAATAGAGGGGTGCAAACAGAGAGAAAGTAGAGCGGATTGCTCCCGGTATCATGTTAGGCTCAACCTTGCCTTGAGTTGCCAAGATGAAAAAAGATAGCGGGATCAGTGCGAGTGCTTGGTATAAGTACCACTGTGCATGTCCCTTCCAAAATAAGGTGCGTAAAAGTGGTAAGCGCAAATGATTTGGGTAACCCTTGGCAGAATTTAGTTTATCAAAAACCTGCAGGTGTCCGCTGCCCCAGCGCAGGCGTTGGCGGTAGTATGCTTTGTAAGTAGCGGGAGTTTGCTCAGTGCTGACTAGCGGGATGTATTCAGGCCACTCTTCTGTTTCAAGATAAGCACGCACACCAAGCTCCAAATCCTCAGAAAGAATGGTATGGTCGTATCCGCCGATTTTTAGCAAAAGTTCATGCTCGATATGTAGATTAGTTCCGCCGAGAAAAGGGATATAGCGCATAAGAATAGGCAAGTACCACTCATGGGCTAACGCCTGGTATAGGGCGATGACTTTATTAAGCGGGCCAAGCTGATAGAAGTTACGCACTTGGAAGACAGGTCCCTGCCATAATTTCTGTTTGCCTGATGTGGCTATGTAGCGGTTTGCAAGATGCAGCAGAATGTTTTTCTCAGGTCTGCTTTCCGCATCAAAGAAACTGCAGATAGTTGTTTCAGCACAGATGAATTTCAATCCGTAATTCAATGCCCTGGCTTTAGTGGAAGTTACTTCTCTGCCTAAACATACTCCACCAATTCGTCCCTCAAAGTCATAAGGAACGACCACATTTTTTAAGGTAGGCATATTGCTTCGGGTGGCAAATTCTCTGATTTTTTCTTCCACAACATCTTGGGTTGTGATTTTATTCATGTTATTCTTTTTTGAGTCAAGCTCTTTTCCGTCGGTAATTACAACAATTTCGTACTGATTATGAGGGTAGTTAAGGGCAGCCAAGTGTTCAATAGTATTGGCGATAACTTCTGCCTCATCTCTGGCCGGAATCATCACGGAAAAGTGGGGTATAGGCATAGCTTTTTTATGGGCTTCTTCCATCACTTGTTGCGCTGAGAGAAGATCGAGTTTTTTCCAATAATATCTCCTCGAGATGAATCCCCAATAGAGATAACGAAGGAACAAGAAGGCTACAAAAACAGTCAAAAGAAAACTTACCAGATACAAAAATTCTGGCATGTCCATCCTATCGTCTCCTCAATAAAAAAAGTATTTTACAGAAAATAACTCTTATGGAATAAGGAATGAATCGAATACGTCCGTAGTGACAACCACCTTTCTTCTGTCGCTCAATTAAATATACACGACTTATGCAGTTCCTGTAAAGATAGATGATTTATGTAATTTTTTTTGACACAGTCCGACGACACAAGAGATTTTTCTTTATTGACAAAGGTCTGCAAACGTGTTAGGATATGACTTGTGTCGCAGCGAACTGAACAAGAGGCAGCATATCGTTTCATAAAAAGGTGCTTGCACGGATAACGAAAAGCTGATATAATAAAGTTCCTGCTGGACGAGTAAGACAAGCAGAGTAGTCGTACCCGGCCTTCAGAGTGAGATGTTCTTTGAAAACTAAACAGGAAACGCCATGCGAAGTAAGCATTATTAAGATGATGCAAATAAATTGTTTCGTCAAGGCAAGAGTAGGCTTTTTTGGGCAGGCTTTTGAACCGGACGAACGAAGTAAGATTTAGTTGAGCCAAACAATCAACTCCTAAGAACAGACTGACCGGAGATAAACGGGGCTAACTGCAAAGGAAGCGCCTGCTATCTTTTGGGCAGTGTGGGATATTTTTTGGAGAGTTTGATCCTGGCTCAGGACGAACGCTGGCGGCGTGCTTAACACATGCAAGTCGAACGGAGTGTTTCAAAAAGCTTGCTTTTTGCAACACTCAGTGGCGCACGGGTGAGTAACACGTGGGCAACCTGCCCGGAAGACTGGGATAACACCTCGAAAGGGGTGCTAATACCGGATACCTTCACGGAGTCGCATGACTTTGTGCAGAAAGAAATTCGCTTCCGGATGGGCCCGCGTCCCATTAGCTAGTTGGCGAGGTAACGGCTCACCAAGGCGACGATGGGTAGCTGGTCTGAGAGGACGATCAGCCACACTGGAACTGAGACACGGTCCAGACTCCTACGGGAGGCAGCAGTGGGGAATCTTGCGCAATGGGCGAAAGCCTGACGCAGCAACGCCGCGTGAACGAAGAAGGCCTTCGGGTCGTAAAGTTCTGTCAAGGGGGACGATAATGACGGTACCCCTGGAGGAAGCCCCGGCTAACTACGTGCCAGCAGCCGCGGTAATACGTAGGGGGCGAGCGTTGTCCGGAATTATTGGGCGTAAAGGGCGTGTAGGCGGCCGATCAAGTCAGGTGTGAAATGCCGGGGCTCAACCCTGGAGGTGCACTTGAAACTGGTTGGCTTGAGTGCAGAAGAGGAAAGTGGAATTCCCAGTGTAGCGGTGAAATGCGTAGATATTGGGAGGAACACCAGTGGCGAAGGCGACTTTCTGGTCTGTAACTGACGCTGAGGCGCGAAAGCTAGGGGAGCAAACAGGATTAGATACCCTGGTAGTCCTAGCCGTAAACGATGGGTACTAGGTGTAGGGGGTTTAGACGCCCTCTGTGCCGCAGTTAACACATTAAGTACCCCGCCTGGGGAGTACGGCCGCAAGGCTGAAACTCAAAGGAATTGACGGGGGCCCGCACAAGCGGTGGAGCATGTGGTTTAATTCGAAGCAACGCGAAGAACCTTACCAAGGCTTGACATATACTTGACGGTTTGCGAAAGTAGACTTTCTTTTCGGAGACAGGTATACAGGTGGTGCATGGTTGTCGTCAGCTCGTGTCGTGAGATGTTGGGTTAAGTCCCGCAACGAGCGCAACCCTTATTGTTAGTTGCCATCATTAAGTTGGGCACTCTAGCGAGACTGCCGGTGACAAACCGGAGGAAGGTGGGGATGACGTCAAATCATCATGCCCCTTATGTCTTGGGCTACACACGTGCTACAATGGCCGGTACAACGGGATGCGAAGGAGTGATCTGGAGCTAATCCTACAAAACCGGTCTCAGTTCGGATTGCAGGCTGCAATTCGCCTGCATGAAGTCGGAATCGCTAGTAATCGTGGATCAGCATGCCGCGGTGAATACGTTCCCGGGCCTTGTACACACCGCCCGTCACACCACGAAAGTTGGCAACACCCGAAGCCGGTGGGCTAACTAACCAGAGGTCAGAGGTCAGAAGTCGGACTTGAAGGAATCGACGAATAGTCGATTCCGACAATCATCAGACATCCGATATCTGATTTCCGACCTCTGGTTGGAGGTAGCCGTCTAAGGTGGGGTCAATGATTGGGGTGAAGTCGTAACAAGGTAGCCGTATCGGAAGGTGCGGCTGGATCACCTCCTTTCTAAGGATAATACCTTAAGTCTATGCCTCGCATGCGGATATCGGAAGTCGGAGGTCGGATTCGAAAGAATCGACGAACTGCCGATTCTCTCATCTGCGTTTCCTGTTTGGTTTTGAGAGAGCACTGCTCTTTCAAGTTAGAGGTCAGAGGTCAGAAGTCGGATTTCGAAGGAATCGGCGAAAAGCCGCTTCAATAAGCAGTCTGGCATACTGATATCTGGTGTTTTAGTCCGACCTCCAGAGGGCCTATAGCTCAGCTGGTTAGAGCGCACGCCTGATAAGCGTGAGGTCGGTGGTTCGAGTCCACCTAGGCCCACCACTTACTAGAAGTTAGAGGTTAGAGGCTGGAAGTTAGACTGAAGGCCGAGGCTTCTGATTCAAAAAGTTAATAGTGAAGAAAATAGAGTGATGAGTTAGAAGATAACTGGAATTAGATGTGGGATGGTTGCAAGACGCCCGGCAAAAACATCTAATCTCCTACTTCCAACATCCAACCTCTAATATGGGGGTGTAGCTCAGCTGGGAGAGCACCTGCCTTGCAAGCAGGGGGTCAGCGGTTCGATCCCGCTCATCTCCACCAAGCTAGTAACCGGATGTCAGAGGTTAAAGACTGCTGACATCCGTGAACTAAAATCAGCTTTTGGACTGCAATTTGCTGATCCGAAAGCCCGTTCTTTGAAAACTGCACAGCGAAAGCAAAAAATAAGGTCACAAAAGAAGTATGTCTTTAACATACTTCTTAGTGCAAGCTGTTAGAAACAAGCAGTGCGAGGAGCGCGGGGTTCCGGCACCGCAGGCGTACTATTCGTACGTTGAGGATGCCGGGTTCACGCAGCGACAAAGCAATGCGCAGATTATAACAGCTTGCAAATGACTGTTCAAAAGCAAGCAGAGCCAGGCGCTAGGGGTTCTGCCGACGCAGGCGTATCGTGCATACGTCGAGGAGGCAGGTTCCCGCAGCAACGACGCAATGCGTAGCTTTTCAACAGTCATATTAAGGTCAAGTTATAAAGGGCGTACGGCGAATGCCTTGGTGCCAGAGGGCGAAGAAGGACGTAGCGAGCTGCGAAAAGCCACGGGTAGCCGCAAGCAGGCTTTGATCCGTGGATATCCGAATGGGGCAACCCACTGCAAGTCATGTTGCAGTACCGATACCTGAATAAAATAGGGTATATGGAGCCATACCCGGGGAATTGAAACATCTTAGTACCCGGAGGAAGAGAAAGCAACCGCGATTTCCTAAGTAGCGGCGAGCGAACGGGAAACAGCCTAAACCATATTTGTGTGATAGCCTGCCGGCGTTGCAGATATGGGGTAGCGGGACACTTTAATGTTTCCGGCAGGAAACGGTAGCGGAAGTTAACATGTTAGCCGAACGGACTGGAAAGTCTGGCCATAGAGGGTAAAAGCCCTGTAGGCGAAAACGAGTTAACAGCTGAGAAGTGATCCCAAGTAGCACGGGACACGTGAGACCCCGTGTGAATCAGGGAGGCCCACCTCCTAAGGCTAAATACCAACTGGCAACCGATAGTGAACCAGTACCGTGAGGGAAAGGTGAAAAGCACCCCGGGAGGGGAGTGAAATAGAACCTGAAACCGTACGCTTACAAACAGTAATAGCACAATACAGAAGTCCTAGACTTCTGGAGGTGTGATTGCGTACTTTTTGTAGAACGGGCCGGCGAGTTACGTTTTGTAGCAAGGTTAAGCGGTTAAGCCGCGGAGCCGTAGCGAAAGCGAGTCTGAATAGGGCGCATTAGTTGCAGGACGTAGACCCGAAACCGAGTGATCTACCCATGGCCAGGGTGAAGCTTGTTTAAACGCAAGTGGAGGCCCGAACTCACCAATGTTGAAAAATTGGGGGATGAGCTGTGGGTAGTGGTGAAATGCCAATCGAACTCGGAGATAGCTGGTTCTCCCCGAAATAGCTTTAGGGCTAGCGTCAGGAGATGAGACATGGAGGTAGAGCACTATTTGGGCTAGGGGCCTTACCAGGTTACCGAACTCAGATAAACTCCGAATGCCATGTACTTTAATCTGGCAGTCAGACTGCGGGAGATAAGTTTCGTAGTCAAGAGGGAAACAGCCCAGACCGTCAGCTAAGGTCCCAAAGTACAGGCTAAGTGGAAAAGGATGTGGGATTGCACAGACAACCAGGATGTTGGCTTAGAAGCAGCCACCATTTAAAGAGTGCGTAATAGCTCACTGGTCAAGTGGTTCTGCGCCGAAAATGTAACGGGGCTAAGCCTGTCACCGAAGCTACGGCTTACTGGAGGTTAGATGTTAGAGGTTAGAAGTTGGAGGTGAACGATGGTGATTCAAAGCTATCAGGATCTGGACGTTTACAAGCGTTCTTATCAGCTAGCCTTGGATGTACACCGCATATCGTTTACATTACCGCAGAGCGAACGATATGAGCTAAGCAGTCAAATTCGTCGCGCAGCGGTAAGCATTCCACTCAACATTGCAGAAGGTTATGGACGAAAGAGCTCGCAAGCAGAGTTTAAGCCAATCGTTCAAAGATGAGTACACCATACTCGGCAAGCAGCTAAACAAGCTCATGCAGAGTTGGCGTACAATCCAACCTCCAACCTCCAACATCTAACCTCCAGTAGGGGTAGGGGAGCGTTCTGGACAGCGTCGAAGCTGTACTGAGAAGAGCAGTGGAGCGTCCAGAAGAGCGAATGCCGGCATGAGTAACGAAAAGGCAAGTGAGAATCTTGCCCGCCGAAAGCCTAAGGTTT